>Ga0182030_10005925_pt1 | contig 25864 bp, 30 predicted proteins | sample 812S3MmetaG_FD_121299 | JGI IMG/M metagenome (GOLD analysis project Ga0182030, IMG submission 121299) | Permafrost microbial communities from Stordalen Mire, Sweden - 812S3M metaG (Illumina Assembly) | ecosystem: Environmental > Terrestrial > Soil > Wetlands > Permafrost | place: Sweden...
CTGAGTGCTTAAAACTACTCTGAAGCTGGTAGATATTAAAAGCACCGTGGCCTAAAAAGATGCAATAAACACGGTTGGATTTTCTTTGAGCTTGGTTGCAATAGCTTCCACATAGCCCCTCCAATATGCTTAAACAGAGATAAAATGTCTCTGTTTTTTTGTTATACTAAACTAATGAAATCCGTTGGAATTATAGGAGGTCTGGGGCCAGAGACAACTTCCGAGTTCTACTTGAAAGTTATTTTTCAATGTCAGAAGCAGAACACAACTCAAAGGCCATCTGTTGTTATTGCTAGTGTTCCGCTCTTATTCGAGATTGAGCGTGATTTAATAGCATTCAACAAGGGCAAAGAACGATACATTCCTTTTCTGGTTAACGAGGCAAAAAGATTAGAAAAAAGTGATGTTGATTTTATCGTAATGCCCTGCAACTCACTTCACGTTTTTATAGACGAGATTAGAAATGCAGTTAATGTACCAGTTTTAAGTATCGTTGAAGAAACAATTAATTACTTAAACGAAAACAATATGAAAAATGTTGGACTTATATCTACGTCAGCCACAATAGCCAATAATGTCTACGAAAATAAACTAAAAGAAAGTAATATAGCTTTCGTAACTCCAAACGACCTACAAAAAGCTAAGATGGACAAAATTATTCAACGATTGGTTGAAGGTCAACATTTGAATAGTGACCGAGCATTAGTTCTTGAAGTAGTAGAAGATTTAGTTAAAAAAGAAGTAGATGGTGTTGCGTTAGCTTGTACCGATTTACAGTTATTACTACCTTCTAGCGACAAAGTCCATATCTTCGACACTATGGACGTGCTTGCTAATGCTACTGTCAAAGCTATACTTACCTAGCTTAAATATAGTTGCGATAACGTCTACGGTGGCCCTCCAAAGCGTTTAAGCTTTTATCAGTTTTATATATAGAATAAAGCACCCTACCGCAACAACTAACTGGGGTAGAACACCCATTATATTATTTTTATGTTTATGATACTTGATCTCTAAGCCCTGGGTGCTCAGGAACCCCTATGCCGTCCATGACAATAACTTCTCTTAACGCACACTCATTCCCCAACCAGCAGTCATCCCGAATTTCTGCCGCCAACTGGCCTTGAAGCTTATCTAAAAACCCTTTGGGTAATTCACCGAGGTTACTTCCTGATTCAGCTTGAGACATAAAAGTATCCTATAACCTGGTTTTAAATTGAGCAAGCAACAGCATTATGATGATAAGTTGACGCAATTAGCTCAGTGAGTTTTCGGGGTCGCCCCTAATAAAAATAATTATATAGCTTGATTTACGCCCCCAACAGGTACATCCGCAAACTAGCCCACCGATACCCCCGTCATCTACTCAAGTAATAATCTATTGTTATATTCTTTTCTTTTCCCCTTTTTATCTTTATAAATAAAGAGAGAAGAATAAATATTTGTAAGGAAGTTGTTTGAAGTATGACTGAGGATGATAATAAGTTAGTTGTTAGTCGGGTTGAGCCTAAGTATAGAAGACCATTAAATGATAGTCAGCTAGAAGTATTAAAGCTGTTATATAAGTTTAGGTTTAGCAGCAGTGAGTTAGCGGCTAGATATCTAGGTAAAGCTAATATTAAGTTGGTCCAGAAGAAACTTAAAGTATTAGAAGATCAAGGCTACGCTGGGAAGAGATACGACAAGAGCTATAAGCTTCAAGGTAAAGCAGCTAATTACTACTTAACACCTAAAGGAGCCAGATTATTACGGCAACTTTACCAACAGTATAAGGATAGCGGCGGTAAAACAAAGCCCTCAATCGAGATCAGCAACCAAGGCATTAAGCAACTCTACAAGAACCAAACTGTCTTAGAAGATTTTATTACCCATTGCCTAAATATCCTTAATATTTATCTCAAGCTAAGAGAACAATATGGGGTCCAGTCAATGATCAAGACACGTTATTGGCTCTGGATAAATTTAACCAATGACTTTGCAACCGCTTGAGCATTATCTGATTTAGTCTTAGAATCAATTTTAGATAAATGACTAAGCAGATTACATACGCAAAATTAACAAGATCGAACTTAATTGCTGGGTTTTTACATCTAGCACAAGGAATAGCAATCGTAGCTATAAGCAGAAATTTTGCTATACCGATATCGGGCAATTATCTAGCCTATGATAAAGCCACTAAAACCCTAAACCCTGCATCATCGATACTTTTTCATATTCAGTTACCTTGGCTGATAGCTATTTTCTTTTTCTTATCGGCATTTTTTCATTTCATGATAGCTACGGTCTATAACGAACGATACATCAGTAATTTAAGGCTCGGCATCAATAAGGCCAGATGGATCGAGTATTCACTTTCGGCAAGTTTAATGATGATAGCGATAGCTATGCTGGTCGGTGTTTACGACTTCACCAGTCTGATAATGATTTTCGCCCTAGCCGGGATAATGAACTTGATGGGTCTTGTGATGGAGATCCATAATCAAACTACTGAAAAAACTAACTGGCTAAGTTACTATCTCGGCTGCCTGGCGGGAATTATTCCCTGGATAGTAATTGCTTTTTATTTTTGGCTGAGTGCCCATAAAGGTAGTGCAGCTCCAGCATTTGTTTATTGGATCTTCGTGTCGATCTTTATATTTTTCAGCTGTTTTGCTTTAAATATGATCTTACAATATAAAAAGGTTGGCCCCTGGAAAAATTACTTGTACGGGGAAAGGGTCTATATTATTTTAAGTCTGGTGGCTAAATCACTTCTCGCTTGGCAAGTTTTCTTTGGCACGCTAAGACCTTAAACTAGATTGAAATCTAGTTGCGACAGCGCACGGCTGCCCTATCTTGCCGCAAACAGATACGGATGAGTCTGTGACGGTTTTATTGCTTACGCCTATCCGGCGTACAATATAGGTGTGGCTGTATTTACCAAGAGACCTTATTGGGTATTTAGTGTTGCTGTGTTTGTTTTATGGGGTATTATTTTTCTGGTTCATTGGCTGGCGAATAGCCCTCCTCACCCCAAGACGCTGGCCCTTGTATTTTTTGGCTATTTCATTGGTTGGCTATCAGCGACTATCGCCCGAAAAGTTTATAAATAAGCCGGGCGACAAAGACCGGGTTTGTATTTGTTTGTCGGTATGGCACAATGTACTTAATTAATGGGGGATCGATATGCCTATAATCGAGTCTGTTTCTGGTATTACTGATATTGAGCCAGAGGATGTAGTGGAAGGTGATTGTCAAGGCCGCGAGCCGGCCGTCACTGTAAGGATAAGGAGAGACGGTGATGATCAATTACACTATCCCTCGACGCTTGACGATTTTGCTGAAAACGGATTGGCTTATCGCAGAGTGGCGGAAGACGTGGATTGCGATACTTATCAACGGCTTGTTGCCCTTGGAGCTCCTTTGATGGATTGCGTTGATTGCCCCAATAAGATCGTTTCAGACTGACAGATATTAATAGCAAGTCCGGCACAGCCCTAATGCTATAATCCCTCTCTGTTTTTGATATAATTGTTCTATGAAAGAAGGCCGTTTTAAAATAATTCCGGCGGTTTATCTTTTCTTAAGAAAACACAACGAAGTGCTACTTTTGAAAAGAGCGGGCAGCGGCTATCAGGATGGCAACTATAGTGTCCTGGCGGGCCATCTGGACGGAAACGAATTGGCAAGCACTGCAATGTGCCGAGAAGCCAAGGAAGAAGCCGGTATTACCGTTAAATCAAATGGCTTAAGACTCGTCCGCATCTCGCACCGCTTAAATGGTTCAGCCGAACAGGAGCGGATTGATATATTTTTTGAAGCCTGGAAATGGCAGGGAGAAATCATAAATGCCGAGCCTAACAAGTGTGACGAGCTGAAGTGGTCCCCCATCGACAACTTACCCGTAAACACCATTCCCCATGTCAGGCTGGTACTTGAAAAAGTTCTCAGCGGTGAATATTACTCGGAATACCCGGTTGAGCCGTAGCAACAAAAAGATAAATACGATCTCTCCCTTAACTATGTTATTAATATAATTCATATGGAGCGCCACCCCGGAACGCATAACCCCGAGAATCCCGAGCCCGCTATTAATCTAGATTGGATACAGGAAAACGGAATTGATGTCTCGATCAACCCGGCTGATCTAGAGTTAGATCTAGAACGGTTTGCGGAATTACCGAATCGCAGACAGGCGATACAGGGAAGAGACTCGCATGGCGAGACAGTGTTTCTCCACCTGGCAATCGCTAAAAAACTCTACCGTTGCCCATGTTGTTTTGGCGATATACCAATAGGCGGCGAACACGTTGCGATGAACCGTATTGATCCGACAATAAGTAATAACGGGCATTATTTTGATCATCATCATCTCGATGCCCGATGCGCTCATCAGATAGTGATGCCGGGATTGAGAGATAAACGGATCGTAGATTCTAGCGCCGTTTCCGGAAGGGCACTAAGCACAAAACGAAGAAATCTCCGTAAACGAAGACGCTATTGATAGACTTGAGCGTCTATCAGATTTTTAAATTCTTGAGTTTGTGTTTGTGGCCTAAATAGAAATACTCTTTTCTTTCGCCCAGCCAAAAACTCAGAGCCATTAGCGCAGTGATATTTATTTTTATTAAAGTTGCCCTCTTTTCTGGACAAATTTAACATATGCGTTAATGATGATAAAATACTAATGTTAATGGAAAAACCGACACCGCATTACAAAATGCGTCCCCATAAGGGATCTATAAACCGTGCCCATATTGACGGTTTGCCGCGTTCTAATTACTTTTCCCGCCGCCGGCGGCGCCGGGTTGATATTATTGAAAGCCCTCTTCCTGCGGTACAAGCTGTATCCCCGCCAACTTCGGTAGTATCGCCTGAAAGCGAAACGACAGATGAACTGTCACCCTTAATCTACCAACAACCTTCCCTGCTGCATAAAACGATTGCTTCAAGCGAGACTCTGCCCGGTCAATTCGGCCAATGGATCGAACCGCAAAAAAAACCGTCACGCAAGCACTCGCGCAAAAGAATGGTCCTGAGGTTATCGCTAATTGTCATCTCACTTGTGGTCGCGGTCGGCGGATGGTTGGGGTGGAGCGTCCTCGGAAATTTAAACAAAGTCTTTCACGGCAATATTATTTCGGATGCGCAGGCTCTCTTTAGCAACACCGCCCTAAAAGGAGAGAATCAAGGCCGGGTGAATATACTTTTAGCCGGTGATTCAACTGATGATCCGGGACACGCTGGAGCAGTACTAACTGATTCAATCTTATTGCTCAGTATTAACACCAAGAGTCATTCGGTGTTTCTTCTGAGTATCCCCCGCGACTTATGGGTAAACGTTCCCGGGGTGTCATCATATCAAAAGATCAATGCCGCCAACGCTGACATAAATTTCAAGGCTCCCGGCTATCCCTCCGGCGGCATGGGACAACTAGAGCAAATCGTGCAGACTGATCTGGGCATCCCAGTAGATTACTATGGCCTAATGGATTACGGCGCTTTTAAGGATTCCGTCAATGCCGTCGGCGGGGTTACTATCAATATTCAAAGTCCCGATCCGCGCGGTCTTTATGACCCAAACACTGATCTCAAGCTGCCTAACGGCCAAGTTACTTTGAATGGGCAGGAAGCACTTAATCTGGCGCGGGCCCGCGGCGATGGTTATGGGTCCTATGGTTTCCCTAACAGCGACTTTGCGCGGACTGAACATCAGAGACAACTATTCATCGCCGTGGCTGAGAAGGCAAAAACTATCGGTGTCGTAGCTAACCCTCTCAAAATTAGTAGCTTGTTTAGTGCCCTTGGTAACAACTTCCAGACCGATCTTAGTCTGCAAGAGGTACTCCAGCTCGTCCAGCTAACAAAGAATGTCAATCCGGCGGCAGTACAGTCGTATACTTACCCCTCAACTGTGAGTGGTACTTCCAGCCCGATACTGAAAGGCTACATCGACCCGGGCACCGGCGAGGATGCGTTGATACCAACAGCCGGCATCGGCAACTATAGCCAATTGGCCCAGTACTACAAACAGCTAACTTCAGCTACCCAGCCATAGAACAGGCCGCCAGACACAGCGGCGGCTATTTATTATTAAGTATTTCCTTGATGATCCGCGTTACTTGATCGGCGTCATGGCGAATCAGAGTCCGTTTTAATGTTTTATCATTAGGGTTCTGGTAAAAGATTTTTTTAGCAACCAGATCAGAGCCTATTATTTTTGCATTTGCGTCCTTAAATTGTTCTTTTCCAAATTCCACCGGAAATTCATTTTTACTAGCATACTTTCTAAGCAAATCGGGTGATGGTTCGCGGTTGTTGTAGATAACGTAATCAATCTGGTCTTTACCGATATAGCGCTCCAAGCAATTGAGATAATCCATGACGTGCCAGCTGAGTGTCTGAATTGGCTTATTGACCAGACTGGTGATTAAAACTACTTTGGCAGCAGTGCCTTTCAGAGATTGTTGAACGCCATCAACAATTAGCGCCGGCAGCAAAGAACCGTACAGATCGCCCGGAGCTATCAATATTAGTTCGGCCTCACTGATGGCTGTTTTAGCCTCAGGATTAATCTCAGCTTTGGGCTCCAGCCATAATTTAACTGATGGCTGTTTAATCCGGTGATTCATCACCCGGGATTCGCCTTTTATAATCTCAGCTCCATCGGCCATGATTAAAGTGTGCCGGGTAAGAGTGATTGGAACTACCCTACCCTGAACCCGAAGCAGAGAACTAGCGACTTTGATGGCTTCATTAAAACTGCCCTTTTGCAACTCCAAGCCTGACAAAATAATATTACCGAGCGACTGCCCGGCTAGGGATCCTTGGCCGAACCGATAATTAAACAAGTCCCGCACATCCGGAATTTCACTTAACGCCACCAGGCACTGCCTGACATCACCTGGGGGCAAAACGCCCAACTCACCACGCAGTTTGCCGGTTGAGCCACCGTCATCGCTCATATTTACAAGTGCCGATAAATCAAAATTAGCTTTTTTCAAACCCTGAAGCAATGTAAAACTACCGGTGCCGCCACCGATTAAGACAACTCTTGGTTTAGCAGATTGGTTAGTGCTCATATTCAAAAAATAATGGATTGCATCCAAGTGAGATCAAGTATAGACAAATTCAACCGCCGGCGCCATTTTAAGATACATAGCAAGGAATGGTTTTTTCGGAAATATATCCGGAGTAAGGCCGTTTCCGGAACTATTCGATTACTCTTGGACAGAAGAAGGCGGTATCGAAGTGCTGCCGTTACTGCCACTAAAACCGCTGCCATAACTCGGATCAACAATTATCCGGCTGGCAGTAGACGAACTGGAACTGCTGGCGGTAACGAGTACCGTATCGCCGGTCTGAATATCGCTGGCCGATACTGCTTGTCCGTCATCACTGATGAGTGTACTGCTGGTTATGCTGAAGGTTGACGCGACATTGGTCTGAGCGTTTTGAACAGTAATGCTGGTTGAACTGATATTTTCCACCTGGCCGATCACCGGACGCTCACCATTGCTGCTGAATCTTCCACCGTAGCCTCCGGAATTACCATTGCTGGAAACCAAACTAGACGAAGCGGAAGTTTTAACATGACCTTTCTCGTAATGGACTCCACCCCAAAAGCCCAGCCCGGCAAAGATTGCCAGCCCCAATAAAATTAATAGCACGGGTTTGGTTTTAGACTGTCGGGCAGTTGGGGGAAATACATTATCCTGCTGCAGCCGCTGAAATTCTTCTCCGGAAATATACTTTTCCATTTCTATTTAACTAGCTTGCCATCCTGTAGGCTAAACGTTTGGTCGGTCTTGCCGGCAATTGATAAATCATGCGTCACAACAACGATTGTAGTGTTTTCGCTTTTTGCCAGACTGTGCAGTAAATCAAAAATCATCTTGCCGGTTTGGGAATCCAAGTTCCCGGTTGGCTCATCGGCCAATACCAGTTTGGGCTGGTTGACTAAAGCTCTGGCTATGGCTACGCGCTGTTGCTCGCCGCCGGATAAACGACCGGGTTTGCGAGTCTGTTTATCGGCAGTCAAGCCGACCTCTTCCAATATTTTCTGAGCCCGGGCTATGCGGTCGGCTTTACTAACCCCGGCAAATTCCATCGGCAACATTACATTTTCGACAGCCGTTAAGTTTGGAACGAGATTATAGCTTTGGAAAACAAAGCCGATTTTTCCGCACCGGTATTTTATTAACTCATGATCATTGAGTTTTGTAATATCCTGATTATCGATTTCAATCGTGCCGGACGTCGGTTTATCTAATGCTCCCATCAAACTGAGCAGAGTAGATTTACCGCTGCCGCTACGGCCGATGATTGAGACGAACTTCCCTTCCGGTACCTCAAAACTAACATCGCTAACGGCTACGACAATTGTGTCGCCTGATTTATATTGTCGTTTGATATGCTTAACTTTTAGCATTTTATTCTACCCTCATGACTTCTGCCGGTCTAACTTTAGCTATAAAGAACGAGGCAATGCTGCTGCCGACAATGGCAATAATTACCGCTGCCGCCAGACCATAAAAGATAATGCTGTAGCCGATGGCGGCATGGATATGGCTAAAGCTGTTGACTGCGGCCCGGCCACCAATATTTCGGAAGAATCCGCCGCCGCCCCGCGAAACAGCAGCGCCGCTACGGACAGACGGAGTTCCGGGAGCCGAAGGGATCCCGGTAGAAATTGAAGTCGAACTGCTGGTACTGCTGTTATTGACAAGCAGTCTGGTCACCGGATTCCCGCCAATGACTCCGATCAGCAATCCAATAACTGCGCCAATCAAAGTAAAGGTTACTGCCTCAGTCATAAATTGAAACATGATCCGGATATTGGAGGCGCCAATTGCTTTTAGCACGCCAATTTCACGGCGGCGCTCGCGCACTATCATAATCATTGTCAGTAAGATAATGATCGATCCGGCTATGACCGCTCCGATGACGCTGAACAAAGAGATATTCTTAACGCTATTGAGCGGAGCAACTGTCTGATTGGCCTGCTGTTCAGCGCTCGTTACGTCGGCTGATGAACCAAGTGTGTTCTTAATCGCAGTAGTTGCCGAATCAAGATTATCCAGTGAATCGACGGTAGCAATGGCACTGGTGACGTCGCCGCTTTGCCCGCTGAGACCTTGTTCGGTCGGCAGCGACACAACAACGTTATCATTTAAGCTTTGGCTTGAGCTAGAGCCGGTAAATATGCCAGCAACCGTCATCGTAGCCCCGTAGGCCGTAAAGGTCGAACCGACTTTCAGATTATTCTTACTGGCCATTGCCGAACTGATCAGCGCATCATCGGCTGTAGCCGTGCCGCTGATTGTCTTACCGCTGGACAGCGTCAGACTCGTACCGTTAATATTGGTCGGATCGTTAGTCCCGATAATCGTAATTGGCAGGCTGAAATTGGTTGGCAGGCTGCTGCCGCCATTAACAAAGAAATGGCCGCCGAAACCGGAAGATCCGCTGCCGCTGGTGTTGATAGTGACCGGTGAAGTCAGGCTGGTTTGCCCGTTGTTATTGGTCGAGCTCGAAGATTGTCCGCCAAATCCAAACGTCGGCGTTGACGAGCCGATAGTAGTCAGCCGGTCAGTTAGTGTTTCATTAACTGCACTGACATGAGGCAGCAGCGCAATTTTACTAAGCTCGCTGGTCGTCAGAGAATTGTTGACTGAGCTGAAACTGCTGAACCCAGCCGGTGTGATAGAAATCGTATTGCCAATTGAACTTTTGACCGACTGAATTTTTTGACTGACGGCTTGGTGAGCCACCAACATGGTTAGGCTTAAGCCAATGCTAAGACCGATGATGGCAATTATAGATATTGCCCGGATGACATTTCGAAAAGCATTACGAATACCGCGACTGACTAGATTCATTGGTTAGACCTTTGTTCTATGTCCTCAATCTATTTCAATTTGCTGGATATTTACCCAAGAAATACCATTATGAACTTAACCTTAAGCAATTTAGCAAAATGAGATTTTAGTATAAGCTATAACATATAAGATATAAAATCCAGCTAAGGAGCTTGACGTGAGCGGTCATTCCAAATGGTCAACCATAAAACGGGAAAAAGGGGCAAAGGATTCCGCCCGGGGAGCTTTATTTACTAAACTCGGCAATACCATCGCCGTTTCTGCCCGAAGCGGCGCTGATCCGGAGACAAACTTCAGCCTGCGCCTGGCAATCGACAAAGCCAGAGCAGCCAATATGCCGATGGCAAATATCCAGCGCTCAATTGACCGCGGTTCAGGTAAACTCGGTGGCAGTCAAATTCAGGAAGTAATGTATGAGGGATATGGACCCGGCGGAGTGGCCATATTGGTGGAGTGCGCGACCGATAACCTCAATCGTACTTATCCGGACGTTAAAGTAGCTTTTTCCAAGCACGGCGGCAATGTCGCCGAGAAAGGTGCCGTATCATTCCAGTTCGAGCACAAGGGCATGGTCAGGCTGGCCGGCTATAACGATGACATATTAATGCAGGCTCTGGAAGCCGGGGCTGATGACGTCCAAGAAGAAGCCGGCGAGACAATCGCCTATACCGACCCCCGGCAACTGGCTAAGATACGCAATGACCTGCAGGCAGCCGGGCTGGAGGTTGTCGACGCCGAATTAACATATGTCCCAAAAAATACCATATTGATAACCGATCCTGAGATTGCCAATAAAATAATGCGTCTGATGGACTCCCTGGATGAACTTGATGACGTAGTTAATACCCACGTCAACTTTGACATTGATGATAAATTATTAAGCAACTGATGCGTGTACTCGGCATCGACCCCGGCACCGGTATTTTGGGTTTTGGTATCATCGAGGCCTCCAATCACAACCTGACCCTGGTTGACGCCGGGGTAATCAGAACCCCATATAAGGAACAAGATGCGATCCGGCTGAGCACTATCTATAACGAATTGACAGAAATTATTAAAAACAGCCAGCCTAAAGTCATGGTGGTTGAAAAACTTTTTTTCGCCCAAAACGTCACGACGGCCATGACCGTGTCCCAAGCCCGTGGCATTGTCCTGCTCTGCGCCGAACAGGCCAAGTTACAGATATTCGAATATACACCCCTGCAGATTAAGTACTCCCTGACCGGTTATGGGCGGGCCGATAAGAAGCAGATCCAGGAAATGGTCAGAATAGTCCTCAAGCTTAAGGAAACTCCAAAACCCGATGACTGTGCCGATGCTCTGGCGGCTGCCATTTGTCATAGCATGACGATGAGGGATAATAAAACGTAATGATTGCCATACTTGAAGGAATAGTTAATGAAAAATTCATCAGCAGCATCGTTCTTATGACTGGTGGAGTCGGTTATGAAATTTTTCTGACCAACGAAGACAGCGGTAACCTGACAGCTGGCGATAAGTCAAAGATTTACGTCTACGAGCATATCAGGGAGAATATGCACGATCTGTACGGTTTTACCAACCTAGACAGCCGCTATTTTTTCGAAGATCTGATAAATATCAACGGAGTTGGGCCGAAGATGGCACTCAATTTACTCAATATCGGCTCGTCGACCGATGTCAAAAACGCCATTGCCGAGGGCAACATCAGATATCTACAGGCTGCCCAGGGAGTCGGTAAGCGGGTCGCCGAGAGAATCGTCGTCGATCTCAAAGACAAAGTCGGATTAAATTCGACGGCCAATATTAACGACCTGCTGCGATCGGACTCATCAATGGCTAAAGACGAAGCGGTGGCAGCACTGGTAAGTCTAGGCTACACGGCACAGGACGCAGTCAAGGCATTGCAAGACGTCGATAAGAAATTGCCAACCGAGGAACGTATCAGAGCAGCTCTGAAAAGAGTTTAGGCTTGACTTTGTCCACAAAAGATCACCAAATGGGCTATACTTTTAGTTAATGGCTATTGAGAGAATTATTCAGACTGATCCAGCCGCTGACGACCAGCAGGAACAAGAGTTGGAGCTTACTCTTCGGCCGAGAGATTTTGTTAATTATATCGGCCAGGACAGACTGAAACAGAATATAAAATTGGCAATTTTAGCAGCCAAAAAACGCGGTGAGCCGTTAGATCACATCCTGCTTTACGGTCCGCCAGGACTTGGCAAGACTACTATGGCTAGCGTCATTGCTCATGAAATGGGCGCGCAAATCAGAATTACCAGCGGGCCGGCTATTGAACGGGCCGGCGATTTGGCCAGCTTACTGACTAATCTAAGCGATGACGACATTCTCTTTATCGACGAAATACACCGCCTGCACCGAACGGTTGAGGAGGTTTTGTATTCCGCCATGGAGGACTTCAAACTCGATATCATGCTGGGCAAAGGACCAAGCGCTAGAAGCTTAAGGCTTGACCTGCCCAAATTCACGCTGATTGGCGCCACTACCCGAACTGGAGCTTTGGCGCCGCCACTGCGCGACCGCTTCGGCATGATTCACCGGCTGGAGTATTACTCTCCCGAAGAAATCCAGAAAATAATTTTACGAGCAGCAAAAATTCTGGACGTTAAAATTGAGCCCAAGACGGCTTTAATTTTAGCCGAACGGTCAAGATTAACTCCCCGGATCGCTAACCGCCTGTTAAAACGAGTACGCGATTATGCTGATGTCAACGGTGACGGGGTTATTGACACCGAAATCAGCCACAAAGCTCTGACGCTGCTTGATATCGATGAACTCGGGCTGGATACGGCGGACAGAGTGCTGCTTAATGCACTTATCGATAACTATCAGGGTGGACCTGTCGGGGTTGAAACGCTGGCTGCTCTGACCGGAGAGGAAAGAACGACGATTGAAGATTTTATCGAGCCCTACTTATTGCAAATCGGTATGTTGGAACGAACACCAAGAGGCCGTAAGGCAACGGCAAAAGCCTATCAACACCTGGGCAAAAAAAACCGGCGATCAAAGACCGACCAGACTAATTTACTATAAATATTACAGCGACATGATAGTAGGCAGATCAACCAGCCCGCGCAAGGCCTTAATCAGGCCGTCCTGGTTCAGCGGGATCATACCTTCTTCAATGGTGGACTGATAAATACCCGCCGCCGAACGGGCTTTCATTAATTGCCCGCCTCTGACATCGTTAAGTGGGCAAACTTCAAAAATCCCGACAGCTCCGTTATAGCCGCTATAGTCACACTTTTTACAGCCATGAGGATGTGCTCGCCACAAGCGGCTGATATTTTTCTTTGAGCTGCTCAGGTCCGGATCGCTACCGATCCCTTTACTAAGTGCATCGATTTCTAATTGATTTATATATTCCATCATTTTAGGCTGACTAAGTTTGTAGATTTTTCTAATTCCGGCAAGCTCGGCCGAATCAGGCTGATAGGCCTGACGGCAGAACGGGCAAAGACCGCGGACAATTATCTGCCCAATAGCAACACCACCAAAATCGATACCAAGCGGTTGGCTGCTTAATTGGCTAAGGAATATTAGCCCTTCGGCAACGTTGGCACTCGGGACGCCGGCGACAACAAGGTGGCCCTTTCTGGCGGCGGCTACGACTTCTTTGGCGGTAGTCTTAGTCAGAACCGGGTTCACGCCAATTACCCCAGTGCCGCGCCGCTGTAGTAGCTTCAGGTAATGAGAGTGCGAGAAGGTTGATTTTGGTGACGGCACGAAGTGGCTGATGGCTGGCGGCAATAACTGGATGTTCTCATCTATCAGGGCCGTCTTTATCGGCCGGGCTGAATAAACATTAAGTAATGAAGCTATCGTCTGGCTAATTTGCGCGGTCTGGATTCCGCAAACCACGATCATTCCTTTTGGCAAACCAAGAGCATACTCGACCTGAGCCAGCGATTTACCCCAAAGCCCAAGCTGCTCAAGGGTCGGCACGTTTAATACTTCAGGCTGAATGTGAACCGTTATTTTTTCTCCATCGATAAGCGGCATCGTTGACATTGTTAATTGGTAGTTGTGCCGTCCGACTTTTAGCGTCGTCTGGCCTGTCTGGGAAGCTTTAGTTTGGTTTACGTCCAGTTTGGCTAACTCTTTTAAGTAGCCCGTCAGAGGCAACGCGGCTGCTTTTGGCAGTTTATTGGCGACGTAGAGAACGCCGCCGCGGCGATAGCGGACTACGATAAAACGCTCCATCGGCTCCAAGTGGATGTCAGTCGCATCGCAATGAATAGCTCGTTCAATGATTTGCTTGCCGCCAAGTTCAACCGTTGATTGATTAATCTGGATAGTTGCTTTAGTCTCAGACATTACTACAACGAATTATATAAGAAAGCTTGGGCAAGAGTAAGCTTTCTTTGACTGGAATATCGCTTTGTTATAATCTTGGTATACCGTAGATAAAGATATGCGGAGGAGGAAAAAACGATGGCTGATACGTCTAAGAGTGAGAGCGGAAAGTCCAAAGCGCTGGGACTAGCCCTTGAAACAATTGAAAAACAATTTGGCAAAGGTTCGATTATGAAACTTGGCAGCTCGACCATTACGCAGGTAGAAACGGTTCCGACCGGCAGCGTATCACTGGATCTTGCGCTTGGCGGCGGTTTGCCCAAGGGCCGGGTAGTCGAGATTTACGGACCAGAATCAAGCGGTAAAACCACTGTCGCCCTGCACGCCATTGCTGAAGTCCAGCGCCACGGCGGCACGGCTGCTTTTATCGACGCCGAGCACGCCCTTGATCCGGCATACGCCAAGAGAATCGGAGTTGATGTCGATAACCTGTTACTCAGCCAGCCTGACAACGGCGAACAGGCGCTGGAAATAACTGAAACCCTAGTCCGCTCTAATGCCGTAGATATTATAGTTATCGATTCCGTGGCGGCGTTAGTGCCAAGAGCTGAAATTGAAGGTGATATGGGAGATTCCCTGCCCGGTCTCCAGGCAAGATTAATGAGCCAGGCTCTACGCAAACTAACCGGCGTGATATCCAGGTCGAAAACGACTGTTGTCTTTATAAATCAGATCCGCATGAAAATCGGCATAATGTTCGGCAACCCGGAGACAACAAGCGGCGGCAACGCTCTTAAATTTTATGCGTCAGTTCGTATGGATATCCGCCGGATTTCACAAATAAAACAGGGTGAGAGGATGATCGGCAATCACGTCCGGGTAAAAATCGTCAAAAACAAAATCGCGCCTCCGTTTCGAGAAGCCGAGTTTGACATCATGTTTAATGAAGGTATCAGCAAGCAGGGTGACCTTATAGATTTAGCAACCACTCGCAATATCGTCGAAAAATCCGGAGCCTGGTTTAACTACAAAGGCGAAAAGATCGGCCAGGGCCGCGAAGCCGCCAAACAATTCCTAAGAGACAATCCTAAAGTTATGGCAGAAATAGAAAAAACTGTCCGCGAACAGCACGCTAAAGAAGCATAGATACTGGTTGACACATAGCTATGAAAATCACGGCTATCAAACCACAGCTTAAAAAAAGCGACCGGGTATCTATTTTTGTTGACGGCGAATATAGTTTCAGCCTCAGCCAATCTGAAATGCTCAGGCAACAACTCAGCCCCAACCAGAACATTGACAAGACTAGGCTAAGACAACTTATTAAACTATCTTCTGAAGACAAAGCCTACATAAATACTCTCCGCTATGTTTCATTGCGTCCACGCAGCGAGTGGGAAGTCAAAACATATTTAGACCGAAAAAAGTTTAAACAAGAAACAGTCGAACTAATACTTAACAAGTTAAGCAATTTGGGACTGATCAACGACCCGGCTTTCGCCAAATCTTGGATTGAGAACCGTCAGCTGCTAAAACCAAGAAGCTCCCGGCTGCTCAAACAAGAACTCCGGAAAAAAAATATAGCAAAAGAAGTCATCGATTCCGCACTATCAGCTCAACCAATCGACGAGACTGCCAATATAATCAGGATTGTCGAGAATAAACGAAAACAGCCCAAGTACCGTGACGATCAGAAAATCATTCAATATCTAGCCCGTCAGGGTTTCAATTACGGAGATATTAAAACGGCTTTAAGTAGTCTGAACAGCAGCCGGAGCTCTGACTGAGGTAGGCTGGAGCAACTCATTGATGATTATCTGAGAACTGGTAATCTCCGTTATTTGTGAGCGGTCAACGCTCAGTGACCCGCCGTTTAGGTTTTTGTAAATCGGCTGGCTGACATAAAGTTTCTGGATGTAAAGCGTTTCCATTTCCGTTGCAAAATCCATAACTTTGCCGACTTTTTGCTTGCTGACAGTCACGACCTGTTTACCGATGAGATTGAAATTAAGCTGCATCAGATCTTTTAGCCTGATTAATTCGCTCGGGTCTGTCAGGGCGTCACGGTCATTTACGATAATTCCCTGCGGCAAAATTTCGCGGATGTCCTGATAGAGCAAAACCTTATCAGTTTTTTTATCAAATCGGTCCCGGCAATAAAAACCTTCGATTTTCAGATTATTAGGATTAATGATCGGCGTGAGAGTATGGCCGATGGTTGCACTTGCCCGCAAGGATAAAATTGGCCGGTTTAGAAGGAGTTGGCTGAGTTGTAACATATACTTAGTATAGCGCGACCAGCTATAGCGGGACCACTGGTGCGCTGTTAAAATGGAAAAATCACCCTATGAGGAAAAAGTCTGTCACCAAGTTAGCTTCAAGCAGCCAGAAAGACACTGAGCAAATTGCTTATTTTGTCAGTCACAATCTTAAAGGCGGCGAGGTGTTTGAGTTAGTCGGCGATTTAGGCAGCGGCAAGACGGCTTTCGTCAGGGGTCTGGCAAAAGGTCTTGGCAGCAATGACATCGTTGCCAGTCCGAGTTTCACTTTGTCACGCAAATACGACAGCAATTCACTGACTATCTACCATTTTGATTTTTACAGGCTGAACCAGCCGGGCGTCGTTGCTCACGAATTAGCTGATACCCTGGACAATCCGAATAATGTAACTCTGGTCGAGTGGGCAGATATCGTCCGGGGAGTATTGCCCAAAAAGCGGCTAACGATAAAATTCCGGCATGTCGGCGAGAATGAACGAGAACTCGAATTTAAGTACCCCTCAGATTTAGATTATTTAATGAAAGGTTTGGTGGCAATTGTTAATTCTAACCATTAAAACTGATCAGCCGGAAGCCGAGTTGGGACTATTTGAAAATAATAGGCAGATTAACTATATTAAGTGGCCAGCTCACCTTGAACTAGCTGAAACCATTCATACTCAAATTAAGCAATTGCTCAGCGGTGCGGACAAGAAAATCGATCAAACCGAGGGAGTAGTGTGCTTTGAGGGACCGGGCAGCTACACAGGCCTGAGGATCGGCCTCAGCGTCGGCAATGCTCTAGCTTATTCGCTCAACATCCCAATTGTCGCAACTCGCGGTAAAGACTGGATAAATAAAGGCCTGAAGCGGCTGGGGAGTAGTGACAATGATGGCATCGTTCTGCCCTATTACGGCGGCAAAATCCACGTAAGTTTACCCAAGCACTAAATTTATAACTCAAACTTATTGCAGCGAGATATGATTTTGGCGTATAGTTTTAAGTGGATTTGCATTATTGAGAGCAGTCCGAGTTAACCAAATTACTAAATTCAATTCGATTTTCAGATTTATTGGCAGTAGCTAGAGAAGTGATAGCGACGCTGCAGCCATAATCTGCACGATAGAAAGGATACTTATGGATATTTTAACCATAGTTTTTGCTGTGGTTGGTATAGGCGTCGGCTTTGGCGCTAATTTACTAATAAACCGGCAAAGGATCGGCTCAGCTGCCGAACAAGCAAAAAAAGAAATCGAGAAAGCAAAACGGGAGTCATCAAAAATCGTCAGTGACGGACGGGAGGAAGCCGGCCGGATTGCCGATGAGGCGCGCAAAGAAGAGCAACAGCGCCGCCGGGAGCTGAAAGAACTTGAAGAAAGACTCATTCAAAGAGAAGATACTCTGGATAAGAAACTCGACAGTTTAGACAAGCGTAACGAGAGTCTGCGCAAGGGTGAAACAGAAGTTGAGGAATTAAAAGACGAGATAAGAGCAATTCGGCAAAAACAACAGGAGAAACTTGAGAAGGTTGCCAAGCTAAGTAAAACCGAGGCAGCCGAAAAACTCATGCAGATGACCGAACGCGACATAAAAGGCGATCTTACCAACCTTGTTGCAAAATTGCAGGATGAAGCTAAAGAAGATGCCGAAGACAAGGCAGCCATGGTAATAGTTGGAGCGATGGAACGAATGGCTGGCGAAGTAACGGCAGAGCGCACTATCGCCTCAGTTAAGTTAGAGGATGAGGAAATGAAAGGCCGGATTATCGGCAAGGAAGGCCGCAATATCCAAGCCCTGCAACGCGCTACCGGCGTGGACATTATGGTTGACGATACACCCGGCTATATAGTATTAAGCAGCTTCGATCCGGTGCGGCGGGAAATTGCCCGCGAGGCTCTCGAGATGCTCATCAAAGACGGCCGCATCCATCCAGGACGCATTGAAGAAGTAGTCGACAAAGCACAGAAAAATGTCGAGAAAGAAGTTGTCCGGGCCGGCGAAGATGCTGCCAGAGAAGTCGGTATAATCGGGATTCCCAAAGAAATACTGCATCTGCTTGGTGAATTGCGCTTCCGAACCAGCTATGGGCAGAACGTCTTAAAACACAGCGTTGAGATGGCGCACATCGGCGGTATGATTGCCGAAGAACTCGGTGCCGACGTTAAGACCACAAAGTATGCCGCTCTGACCCACGATATCGGAAAAGCATTGACGCATAAAATGGAGGGTAAACATCACCACATCAGTGGCGAGATGCTAAGAAAATACGGGGCTCCGCCGGAAGTAGTTCATGCCGCAGAGGCCCATCATGACGACATCGAGGCAACAACTGTTGAGGCCCTGATCATCCGGGTTGTTGATGCCATCAGCGCCGCCCGCCCAGGAGCCAGAAATATATCGGCTGAGAATTTTGTTGAGCGTATGAAAGAATTGGAAAATGTTGCTATCGGTTTTGGCGGCATCGAAAAGGCCTACGCCATCAGCGCCGGACGCGAAGTCAGAATTTTCGTCCAGCCTCAGCAGATTGACGATCTGGCCGCTATCAAGCTGGCTCGGGATGTAGCCACTAAAATCGAATCGACAATGCAATATCCGGGCACAATCAAAGTAAATGTGATCCGCGAAACACGGGCCATAGAATTTGCCAAATAATTTCAAAGCAAAGGAGCGATAGACTATGAAAGTCCTCTATGTCGGTGACATTATGGGACGGCCCGGTATTGAGGTTGTTAAGTCTGTTCTGCCGGATATGATAACCAAATATAAAACCGACGTAGTTATTGCCCAGGCCGAGAATCTAAGCGACGGAAAGGGCATCACGGTAGCAGATTTTAAAGAGCTCCAGTCTATCGGGGTTGATTTCTGCACCGGCGGTAACTGGAGTTTGTTCCGAAACGAGATAGTCCCCTACCTGGATAATCCCACCGAACCGGTTATCAGGCCCGCCAACTATCCGAACCCAACTCCGGGAAAAGGTTATAAATATTTGCAGACAAAATTCGGACCGATGCTAATAGTCAGCCTGCTAGGCCAGATTATCGGACGTGATGCCGATAAGCCAACAGATAATCCGCTGCGTACGATCGATAAAATATTAACCTCGGAAAAGATAACAGTTTGCGCTACCATCGTTAATTTTCACGGCGATTATAGCAGCGAGAAAAGAGTAATCGGTTATTACCTTGACGGACGGGTCAGCGCAGTTATCGGCGACCACTGGCATATACCAACGGCAGACGCGATGCTCCTGCCCAATCACACCGCCCACATAACCGATGTCGGCATGTGCGGTTCGCTTGATTCTTCCTTGGGCGTAAGTCTGAAATCAATCCTGCCCCGCTGGTATGGTGGAACAGTTACAAAAAATGTACTAGAAACCGAAGGACAGATGCAGTTTAACGCTGTCCTGATCGACATTGATCCAAAAACCCGCCTGGCTAAGTCGATTAAGCAAATTCGGACAGTGTTTTAAGCCTGGACTCACGAAAAGCTCCAGGCGCAATATAGTTTGTTTAACTAATTTAAGTAGTTTATAATCACCTCTGTTATTTTACGGGGTGTGGCGCAGTTGGCTAGCGCGCAGCGTTCGGGACGCTGAGGTCGGAGGTTCAAGTCCTCTCACCCCGACCATTGACTAATTCCGGCTTGTCTGTCAATCTATCACGATGAGCAAGATAGCTACAGCAGCAACTGCATTAACTATTGCCGGCGGATTTTATCTCGGAATTTCAGCTTATCATGATAGCAGTGAGATAGCCCCCGCCCACAATCAAGCTCGGGCGGCTCAGACTCTAGGCGATACGGCGCTGGCAACAGAATGGACAATTCGCGCCAACGAACTGCAGAACGATCGGAATCATAACCTGATTGCAGGAGGTATTGATTTGGCGGCGGCGCTAAGCTTCGGTTATATCGCAATCGCAACAAGGCATGATGATGAAAAAAACGAACAACCTCTGCCAGAACCAGACGATAATCAGCCTGATCTAGAATAAAAAATGTTCGTATTTTTTCTTGGCCAGATTTAAGTCAGTTATTTTTGTTATAATACCTCCTGTCTAACGGGGTGTGGCGCAGTTGGCTAGCGCGCCTGGTTTGGGACCAGGAGGTCGGAGGTTCAAGTCCTCTCACCCCGACCAAAGTTCTTATGTTTTAATGCTTGACGTAGTATATACATTTGTATATCATAAGGACAGAGGATAATGATATTTATGAAAACAAATTCAAGTGTTAAGAGGTGGGGAAATAGTCTCGCTGTAAGAATTCCTAGTTCTGTCATCCAGGATTTAGGACTGTCTGAGAATAGTAGTGTCCAAATCATCAGCAATGGAGTAATTGCTACCATTCAGCCAAATAAACGTAGAAAAATAAATCTTGATGAACTTGTCGCAGCTATTACTCCTGACAATGTTCATGGAGAGGTTGATTGGGGTAGTCCAGTTGGTAAGGAAGTATGGTAGCAGGCTACATCCCCGATAGGGGTGATATTGTCTGGCTGAACTTTAGCCCCCAACAAGGCCATGAACAAGCTGGCTTGCGCCCAGCCATTGTATTATCCCCTAAAAGCTACAACCAAAGCTCTAAGTTAATGCTCGCCTGTCCAATTACTTCAAAAGTCAAACATTATCCATTTGAAGTACGAGTGAAAGCTAATAGAATTGATGGAGTTGTTCTCGCCGACCAAGTCAAAAGCCTTGATTGGACAATGAGAAATACGTCATTTGTTGAAAAAGCATCCTACGAGGTGCTTGAGCAGACACAGGAGCTTATCGAAACATTGCTAAGAGATTAGCCTTTTCGTCTATTAGAGCTCATATATTGGCACTTGTTTGTTGACTATACTGACTCGTAGAATTTCTTGAATATTATCAGTTGCACTGATGCCCCAATAGGCTTTAAGAGATGATAAAAATGTATTGAGCTGTTCGAGGTTAATCGCTCCCACTCAACCAAATCTTATTTGCAGTATAATGACCCTGACATGGTTTCTTTTCTCCGCGCTTTCTTATTGACTGGCTTGCCTATTTTTCTGCTTGTAGTAGCCACTGATTATTTCTGGCGAAAGAATAAATATCAAAATGAACTCACCCGTAAGTTCATCCACATCACAGTCGGAACTTATGCCGCCTTCTGGCCCTGGTTTATTAGCTGGGGCGATATCGAGTTGCTGGCGCTGGGAGCCTTATGCGCCCTCATTTTGTCCTACACCTTCAATATCTTTAAATCAGTGCACCTGGCCAGGCGCTACGGCACCGGAGAGTACCTCTCGGCAATCAGTATTGCCTTAGTGGCAATAATTACCCATGACCATCTACTGTTTGCCGCTGCCGTGCTCCATTTAAGCCTAGCCGATGGTATTGCTGCTGTTATCGGTACTAGATTCGGCAAGGGGAACATTTATCATATCTTTGGCCAGCGGAAAAGTCTGATCGGCACATCAACTTTTTGGCTTTGCTCGGTTATTATATTGGCGATCGTCTTCTCTGTCGGCCACATTTCTGGAATCTGGCCGGCTTTGTTGTGGCTGCCACTGGTAGCGACCGCGCTTGAGAATATCGGGATATACGGTACTGACAACCTGCTGGTGCCGGTAGCCGTGGTGCTTATTTTACGTGCATTAATTTAAGCAAATTAAGGTGTTTGGCGCTGCCACTGCCGTGAGCTCTCAGCGCATTAAAGATCACCAAAACATCAACTACTTCTTGCAGAACAGCTCCGTAAATTGGCTTGAAGCGGCCGGTTGAAAATACCAGCATTAATACTATGCTCAGCGCGATACCGACCAATATGCTTTGCCGGGCAATCGAGAAAGTCCGCTGGGCGATAGAAAGAGCCGTGGCGACATAGCTGATATCGTCTTTCATAATAACCATGTCAGCAGACTGGCTGGCGGCCGTTTCCCCTTTTGCGCCAATAGCAATGCCGACGTCTGCAGATGCTAGTACTGGCGCATCATTTACCCCGTCACCGACAAAAACGACCGGCCGGTATGGTAGTTTTTCCATTAAACGAAGCTTATCGGCCGGTAAAGTCTCCGCTTCAAATTCGCTCAGACCAAGTTTTTTTGCGATAGCTTTAGCGGCATTGGTGTTGTCGCCAGTAAGCATTATTAAATGCTTGATGCCCATTTTGGTCAGAGCCTGAAGTGTTGACTTGCTTTCCGGTCGAAGTTCATCTTTAAAGCTGATTGCTCCGGCCAGTTCACCGTCAACCGCCACATAAGTGGACGTTTGCAGATTTTTTATGCTTGAGCCGTAACCAGTGAGTTTAATTTTCTGTTCGCCTAAAAATGATAAATTACCGACCAAAACTATCCGGCCATTAACTCTGGCCGATAATCCCGAACCGGGATACTCTCGTATATTCTTCGCTCGGGCCAGTCTGATACCGGCCTTGGAGGCAGCTGCTATTATTGCCTGAGCTAAAACATGGCTTGAACTCTGCTCCAGAATTGCGGCGAATCTAAGCGCTTCGTCCGGTTTGAAGTGATTGAAAACGTTGACTTTGTCAACTGCCAGATTGCCTTTTGTCAGAGTGCCTGTTTTATCAAAAGCAATGGTCTCAGCCCTGGCTAATCTTTCCAGTGACCCGCCGTTTTTTACAATAATCCCGTGCCGGGCAGACCGGCTCATGCCAGAAATAACGGCAATCGGGGCTGCCAGAATCAAAGGACATGGCGTCGCCACAACCAGTACATCTAAAAATCTAATTGACTGATGGCCGGCTATCCAAGCCCCGGTTGCCAAAATAAAGGCCAAGACCGTGAAGGGTACGCTAAAACGGTCGGCTAAGCGGATAAACGGCGCCTTACTGTTGGCGGCCGCTTTAACCAACTTAATGATTTCTTCGTACTGGGAGTCGCTAGCAGGACGCAGGGCTTTAACTGTTACTGCCCCGTCGATGCTCAACGAACCGCTTAGTAGTTGATCATTCTCTTTTTTGGCTTGCGGCAAACTCTCGCCGGTTAAACTAGACTCGTCAAAATTAGCTTTTCCTTCAATAATCACCGCATCAACCGGTACCACCTCGCCGGCTTTAATGATCAGTTTATCGCCACGCTGGACGCGACCGACGGGAATATCAACTTCTTTGCCGCTCTTTAGTAGATGGGCTAGTTTTGGCGCCCGGCTCAGTAGCGCATCCAGCTCGGTCTTAGCCCGATGCTCGGCAAAATGCTCAAGAGCTTCTCCGCCCGTCAGCATTAAAACGATAACGATAGCCGGCCAGTATTGTCTGAAAGCAACCGAGGCTATAATAGCAGCGGCGGCTAAAATATCGATGCCGTAAGTCCCCTCGCGTAAGTCCCGGCCCATTCTCCAAAGCAGTGGCAAAACCTCGGCAACCGCCACTACCGCCAACAGCCAGCGCGACGCAGTAATCTGACCGCTAAAATACAGCCCACAGCCGGCAAGAAAAGCGGCTGATGCAATTGAAAACAAAGGATACTGGCGAATACGCTTATAGCCAAGCTTTGCAAATTTATGAGCTTTTTTTATCAATCCGCAACCTTTGCTTTTGAGTTTAAACTAATAAGATTGTATCAAATTAACATCTTATCAGAAATAAAAATCGGGGCATTCGCAACTAATCTGGCAAGTCGAGTATTGTGACTAACTCAGCCGGCGCTATTTATATTTGAACAAATACAACAACAAAACACTTATTGCGTCAGCGTGGCATATACCACGATGCGCTCATTAAACTCACTGGTCCCGGGTATAACATCGCCCGTACAGGTAATAAGATTTAGGCCGGGTTGCCCAGCATCAACCGGTGTCATAGCCGAAACCATGTCAACGTTTCCGGACGGATAAACTTGGCTCTGGACGACACTATAATTAAATAAGGTCCCGTCTCCGCGTTGAATTGTAATAATGTCTCCGGGGGCCAAAGTTTTAATACCATAGAACACACCATGAGCCGTCCAGCTTGAAACATGACCATCAATTAACATGGCACCGGATTGACCCGGCTCGGCAGATTCGTTGTACCAGGCAGTATCATAGACATTATTCGGTGTTTCAAGCGCTCCCTCGGCATTAACCCCTACTGATAAAATACGAGCATCAACACCGAGTTTTTTAATAATGATGTAGCGAGGCAGGTTGGGAGCTACAACATAGTTAGTTACGGCTGCAGCGGACGGTTTGACAGTACTAATGGCCGGCGCGGGAGTTGAGCCGCTCTTAGTGCTAACTGCCGCCTGGTTGGCCTGCTGAGTCAGTTTTGCGGCCTGCACTTCTACTACGTGATTAGCCCGGAACCCCAGCAGGCTGAAATAGCCTCCAGCTAAAACAATTCCAACAGCCAGCAAGATTAAAGCCAGCTGTAGCTTACTTTTATTCTTAATTGAATGTTTTTTGCGGCCAGACCGGGCAACAACATTGCGCATAAGAACTTTGGAGGACGTTTGGCGGGACAGAGCCGGGACAGAATTACTGATGTGTTTAGATGGATAACTGGTCACCTGGACGGGTATTTCAGGCACTTGAGCAGCAGTTGGGGCAACGATCGCCACAGTTTCTACAGGTTGCTTGTCGTCGACGACTCGAGATGGTTGGGCTAGGCTGGCTTGATAGCGCCGCCTTAACCTGATATCGGTCAACAGGGTCGGCTGTGGTCGCAGTACCGGACGTTTGATGTAGGTAGGCTCACGGCGCAGGCGGGAACGGAGCAAAGGATCATCTAGTGTGATATGGGCTCCATCTGCCATGGTTTGCTACACTCCTAATGCCGCTTAGTGAATAAGGGATGTCTAACTTTTCGGGAGATGAGGTAAATGCCGCCAGCCATCATGAAGCAGCCGGTTAGCTCCAGTCCGCTGCGGGCACCGGTTAAGGCAAAGCCTGTGTTGGGAGTTTTGGGGGCAGCTGTCGTCGAACTACTTGACCCGTTACCGCTAGTATTGCTTGATTGGATACCGGTTAATGTGCCGGTTAATGAACCGGCGGAGCTAGAAGCCAGACTAATTGTATAGTTGCCGGTGACAGACCCAGAAACATCAACTGTGGCATTGGTTCCTACCGTTGTATTAGCGGTCAGAATAATGGCCCCGCTCAACTTAGTAGTGCCGCTATCGGAGCAGCCTCCACGACCCTCGGAGGCAGAACAGCCATCAGCGACTACTAAGGCTCCGCCGCTACTAATTCCGGAACCGCCAATCGTTATAGGATTAGAAAAAGTATCACTGGTCCCGGAAGTTTCAATTCCAAACGATGCACCGTTAGCAACAATGACTGAAGCCGTCCCTAAAGCATTAATGGTTTCAATAATTGTTTGTCCATTGTTTATGTTTACCTGCCCGGAATAGCCATTGGCATCGTCATAAAAATAATATAAGCCAAGACCAGAAGTCCCGCCGTCAGTAATAATATTACCTGTACCGCTTAATGCGCTGTTGATATTAATTGCGCCGCCGGTGGTTGGATTATCGCTGGCTAGGGTCA
>Ga0182030_10005927_pt1 | contig 25862 bp, 19 predicted proteins | sample 812S3MmetaG_FD_121299 | JGI IMG/M metagenome (GOLD analysis project Ga0182030, IMG submission 121299) | Permafrost microbial communities from Stordalen Mire, Sweden - 812S3M metaG (Illumina Assembly) | ecosystem: Environmental > Terrestrial > Soil > Wetlands > Permafrost | place: Sweden...
GCCGCAGAACTCTCCACCCAATAGCACACACATCCACTCCAGCAGGTCGTGTCCATTAACAAAAGAAGTGGACACAACCTCACCCTTTCTCCCACGTCAAGACGGTAGTCCGTCTCCGCTTACCCGTGAGGAAGCAATCACGTATTTAATACGTGACCGCAATATCGACGGACGGGTCAAGGTCGTGAGTTCCGTTTGTGACAATGGGATTATGGCAATTTCTTGAAGAGCCGCAGCTCGCTCTCGTCGAGTCGGCGGCGGCAAACAGCAACGTATTTCTCATCAATCTCACAGCCGATGAAATGCCGGTCTAGGTTCCGGGCCGCAACTAATGTCGAGCCGCTGCCAGCAAACGGGTCAAGGACTATCTGCTCCGGTTTCGTGGTCAACTCTATGAGGGCTTGCATAAGGCGGACGGGCTTCTGAGTTGGATGCAGACCGCCTTCTCCCTTGGAGAATCCACAGTCAAGCATGTTATTCGGGTTCGTGACGTAGCGGAGAAAAGCTTCCTCGTTGTACGGGCCAACTCCATGATTAAGGGCGTTGTCTGCAATGGTGGTGCCGATTTTGTAGGGCTTCGTAAACCAGAGAATAGGCTCGAAAGACGGACGGAGATTCCCAACGCGCCAACCTTTCCACTCCCGCGACGAAAACTCATCGCCGCGCCGGTCGAAAACGACACTGACACGTTGAGCGCGGTGCGGCGCTCGGTCGCGTACCCAAGCCAGCATGTCCTTAAACGAAAAGCCCACGTCCTCAAGGGCGCAGATACAGCGATGCGAAAAACGGCGACCGGCAAAAATAAAAACCGTCCCGCCCGGTTTAAGAACGCGGAACCATTCGGCTGCCCAAGTTGAGCACCAATCGTAATATTGCTTCGGTATCTCTCGGTCTGCTTCAGACCACCCGTTGATGGGTTTCCCGCGCTTTTTGAATATGGCTCCGGCCTTCTCTTGAGCCGGACTCGACCCCAAATATGCTGAGTTTGTATTGTCGTGCAGCACGTCCCAATCTTCGGCACCAATCCCGTAAGGAATGTCGCTGAGAATCAAGTGCACAGAAGCTCCGGGCATCTTCTTCACGAGGGTAAACGAATCACCGGCAAGAATTTTGTCTAGTGGCAGCGCGTGCGCGTGAGCAACCGGGTTGCTTTCTTCGGAGGTTTCGGAAATGGGAGCCACAGTGGAAAATTTCATTGATAAACCCCTAACACGTGAAAGGTGTTCACTCAACAGGCTTATATTGCTTGCTTCTGTAGATGCTGCGACACTGCTTTAATTGTAGCTCCAAACCCATTCGCACCCCCTGCCAGCGCCACGGATTGCCTGAAACCTGCTGAAACTTGCCATTTGGTTTTTCATGAACTTACGTTGCTTAAGACCGTCATCTGTGCGCCGGTAAGTTCTTTCGTTGCTGTTTAAGCGTGAATTCGAATCCCTCCCTCTCCGCCAGATTCTTCAAATGAAAGCACTTCCGAATCTCCCCTACTCCGCCTTCTAGGTCGAAATTCCCTGTTGCAGAGAACAACTAGAGAACAAAATGTCCGGCTTGTGTCCGCAATCCCGCCTCACTGCACGACCTGATCCGGATCAACATCCATCAGATGAGCCGATGATTTGATCTCTGCCACGCGACTTGAGAGCTTTTGCATCGCGAGAACTGCATCTTGTGAAGTCGTCTTGATGTAGCACCGCTGCGTGACCGCCACGTTGGAGTGGCGCAGGATTGCTTGAATCACTGAATCATCCACTCCCAACCGATTCAGATTCGATGCCAGCCCACGCCGGAAGCCGTGCCACCCTTTCCACTGGATGCCCGCCTTCTTCAGGACGTCCCGCATTTGTCGCCAATACAGAGCGTCCAGGCTCAGCGGATTTCCGCGGCCATTCACGAAGATCGGGCCGCTGGCGGGATTGCCACATGCCCGTCGATGTGCCGCCAGACGCGCAGCCAGTTGGGGCACAACTGGCACGGGAGCTTTTGAGCGCTCAGTTTTCGGTTCCCCGACATGACTGCGCCAAATTGAACGGCGCACTTCCAAACAGGCCATTGATTCATCGGGAGAGAGCGTCAAGCACTCCCAAGTCAGCCCTCTGATCTCACTAGCCCGGAGTCCAGTCCACGCTGCAGTTTCGACCACGGTTGCGGCAGGCTCCGGCAATATCCTTAACATCGCCTCAATTTCCTCCAGCGTGTATGCCTCCCTCTCCTTCCCCTTCGGAGCCGACAGCGGAATTGACGCCAGCGTTACCGGATTGCCAGCGTTGCGAAATCCCTGTTGCGCCGCATACCGAAAAACTCCGCTCAGAAAATGTTTGATGTGGCTCAGGGTAGTTCTGCTGATTCCTTGTTCGCGTGCGATGTCGTCCAGCCACCGCTGTACGTGAAACGTCTGAACGTCTCTCAGCCAGACCCCTTCGCACCGAGACTGTAAATATCGCTCCCAAATCCCCTTGTAGCCGTTTGCCGTGCTGGCCTTCTTGTCCCGCTCCATGCTGGGCAGGTAATAGTTGTCGACGAAGTCGCCGATGGTCGTGGTTGTATCAGGAGCGGTCTTTCTGCTCTTCCGTTCCAACAATATCTCCGCCGCCAAATCCTCCACGTACTTTGGAGGGCGCTTGCTCTTTGACGTGCCAATCGGACAAATCTTGGCTGACCGCTGCACCGTCCGCAGTACGCCTTTGACCATCACATTTTGGCGATAACGCACACGCCAGCCGCCACCTTGTTTGAAGATTCCGATGCCCCGACCTCGCCTTTTCTTTGCCATGTTTCCGCCTACGACTTACTCCCCGCTTTGAGCGAGATGTGAGTGTTTCGCCACCCTTGATTCACGTCAAGAAGCGCGCTTGATCCCGGCTAGACGCCGAATCCACCACTTGTCAAGGTCGGGACTGCCCCAGCAAAAGCGCCGATACCGGCCCAACTTGACATGTGGGATTGGATCAGTTGCTCGACCCCGTATCTGTTCGCGAATCCAAGAGGCGGGAACCCTCCATCTCTTCGCCAATTCCTCGGCTTCGATGACCTCATAAAATGGGCCCTGACCCATACTTTTGTTCCCGCCTTGTTCCTCAGGCATATCTATCCTTGTTGTTTCAATGTGTTGCGGTGTATGACGGTTCACCAAACCGCTATCGAACTGTCCCTCCCAAACCGTCGGATTCACGCCTCGATCCACTTCACCTCACCCGAAAAGGGATCGACGTAGGACACCTTGCGTCCGAGTGCCGGATGATTGTTCAAGACCGACTTCGGACTGGGAAGGAAACGCCGCCGCGCATCCTCCCGAGCGACCAGGCCCTCCTCCTTCTTCTTCCCAGTTCCGGATTCGTACACGACGAACCCGTTTTTCTGCACGGACTTCACGTAATCGGAGATCAGTCGATCGTTACAGTGGAGTTCTGCGGCGATTTCGCGCACCGTCACCGGTCGGCCCTCGCGGGTGTTCAACTTAGCGATTGTTCTTGCCACCCGGAGCTCTTCGAGCCGTACGCCATGCAGCTCGGAAACGAAAATAGGCTCGAAAATGCGATAGGCGACGCAATAGTCCGGAAAGGTGATGGCCAGGTTCTCCGCCGCGGCACCGACCCCGCGACACAGCGCAATCGCACAACAGAAAATTACGAAGCGGGCCCAGGATCGCCTGACTCCTACTGCGGTCTTCGACGTCCACTCTGGCGCTCTCGAAAACTCAATTGCCAACTTCTTGCCGTCTGGCGAAACGCCCAACCCATATATGTAACCTTGGGGATTCACCCCAAACACTCGTGCAGTCCTGCAATTCCCAACTCGGAGAGATCCCGGATGTTTTCACGAGCGCCCAAAATGCGTGTAGTTCCATCCCTTGCGCCACATCCAGTACAGACGAACGGCTAATCGACGGGCCATCGCTACCTTGGCGATCTTCCGTCCTCGCCGCAGCTCCAGATGGAAAAACTTGCCACGCAGATCCGAAGGAGAGTGGAGATCGGCGTCGCAAACAAGTGCTGTCGAAGAGTTCAGCAGGTGAAGCGCATCCTCAAGACCAAAGTCCTCCCGAATCTTCCTTGCTTGGTCACATAGCCCGCCCGCAGGATCCGGTCCGTGACCATGTCATTCGCCTGCATGTAACCCACGGAAACTTCGACCTTGGCGTTCCGGACCCAACTGGAAAATGAGCAACAAGGAGAGGATGACTGCTCCTTCAAAAATGGTCAGCGCCCAAGGATAGCCAAGCCGGTTGCGTAATGCGTATTCGATCGATACGGCAGGCGAAGCAACCAGCACTCCAAGCTGGTACACCAGGCCGGGGAAAAGGCTGCGAGCTGCATCGGGCGATAATTCACTCAGGTGGGCCGGGATCACACCAAACGCTCCCTGCACCCCTGCCTGCATCAGGCATGCTCCCGAGATCAGGGCTGGTACGGAAGCGCCAAAGGCCCAGGGGCGCAACACAGCCAGAGATACGCAAAGTGCCAGCATGATGCTGCGTCGTCGTCCCAGCCGTTCCGAGATCTGTCCAAACAGAAGGGCTCCCGCAATGGCGCATGTGTTGTAGAGGATGGTGATGTCGGACACGGTGTTTCGCGTGAGCCCGTGAGCGGATCGCAGAAAGTCCGGATACAGATCCTGCGTGCCATGGGAAAGGCAAGACATAAACGTCATGAGGAACAGGAGATAAGCGAAGCCGCTCCGGTGTTTCCAGAGCACGAACAGGATTGAACGGATCGAGCCGGTGCGGTTCTCCTGCCAGGCAGCCGATTCGGGGGCGTGAAGCACCAACAGGCTGGTCAGGAGAGCCAAGGGTATTCCTACGCCGAACATGGCACGCCACCCATAGCGTGGCAGAACCGTCTTGATGGCGATGGCAGCCAGCAGGTACCCGACGGGATAACCGCTCTGCATCACGCCGGAGAGAAAACCTCGACGCCGCAGCGGAGCGCTTTCCATGGCCAGTGACGCGCCCGTTCCCCAATAACCGCCCATGCCAATACCGTAGAGCGCTCGCAGAACCGCAAACGTCGCATAGTTGGGAGCGAATGCGCTCAGCAGCGTGACAACGGAGAAATAGAGTACGCATAGGACCAGCGGAATCCGCCGCCCAAAGCGGTCTGCCAGCGCCCCGAAGAAGAATGCGCCAACCGGGCGCATGGCCAGGGTGATGGAGATGGTCCAAACGATCGCACTTTTTTCAACTCGAAAATGGGCAGCCAGTAAATCCACCAGAAAGATGACGACAAAGAAATCAAAGGCGTCGAGAACCCAACCAAGGATTCCTGAAGCCACGGCGTACTGCCAGCCGGGAGTGTCAACCACACTCCCGATGGGGCGGCCATTTCGATTTTCCGGGTGAGAACTGAGCATGGGTTTATCGAATCATGGAGTGACTATGGGCGCGGCGTTCGACGGCACTTCCCGAAACAGCCGGAGTGGTGTGTGACTCTGCCTCACTATTCCGCATCCCTCACGCAGCGGAACCCCAGCGTGCCAGCCCGATCCTTGCTCGGCGCCATCAAGAGGAGCTTGCCGTGCTGGTCGAGACGATACGCCTGCGGGAAATACCATACGGAACCTTGCGGCTGGTAGTAGCTTCCGCCGCGGAGCACGCCGGCGCGAGAATGCTCGTCGGTGAATTCGTCGGTCCACTGCCACACATTGCCCACGAGGTCCGCAACTCCAAAAGGGCTTGTCCCTCGAGGATGAGCGTCTACGTCGTCGGGGCCACGAAGGGAGCGACCCTTATCCGGAAGCGGTGCGGCCGCGGCATCCCACGCATTACCCCAGGGATAGAGTCTCTCGTCGCCTCCTTGCGCGGCATATTGCCATTCCCACTCATGCGGAAGCCGCTTGCCTGCCCATGCGGCATAGGCGCGCGCGTCCTCGAGAGAGACCCATGTCACCGGCTTCTTCTCCCATCCGGCTGGGTAGGCGCCGTTCTGCCAGTCGCGCAGAAAGTCCAAGTCGTCTTTTGGGTGGTAGTGAGTTGCGTCTAGAAACTTCTTGAACTCAGAATTTGTGACCGGATACTTATCAACCCAAAGAGCACCCTCGTGCAGCGTGTGCAGATGATGGCGGCGCGGCGAATCTTCCCACGGATATTGCACGTCTACTCCGATGTCGTTGAAGCCTTCCGTCTCGATCCCGCTTACTCGGAAAACAAAATCTCCGGATGGGATCTTCACCATCCCTTCCGGAGCCTTTCCGGCTGGCGTAGTTTTGGCAATCGGAACGATCTGCTGCTGCAAAAACTTCCAGTCACTCGAATAGCTGGCCAGCGGTTTCGAAGCGAGGGTCTTCATCTCTTCGATTAGCGCCGGGAGTTTGCCGTCGAGTGCGTCGGGGGTTGCAAGGATCGCCCCGAACCCGTGCGCTTCAATGGGGAAGGACAGCAGTGCGCTTTCACCAGTGATCTGGGGGGTTAGTTCAACACCATGCCATAAATCGAAATACCGGAGACCGGTTTGAGCAGGAACTCGTAGCTGACGCCCATCGGTGCCGGTCTGATTACGATTCACGACCGTCCACAGAGTTTTCTTTCCGAGGGGCCAGCGGCTGGCATAGATGCCATATTGTTCCGTGGGAGCATAGGGCTGCCAATCTGGGCTGACCAGAAAATCCGATGTGGCGCGCTCGATCTTCGCGACCCGGCGAAGAGCCTCGGCATCGCGCGGAACAATGCCGTTCCAGATGCCCCACACGTTTTCCCAACTTTCGTATCCGACGCCGTTGAAAAATGCGTACTGAAGATTGTCCACCTTGCTGTGATTCCAGCGATCGCAGACATTTACCATGTGGCGGGGTTCGATCCACTTCAACGCACTGACCATCGGCGCCGCCGGATACTGCCAGTAACCCCACGTCATGGTGTTCCACGCCAGGGCTTCAAAAGGGAAGGGCATGGCGTGCTCCGGTTCCAGAACCAGCGGATGGCCCACTGCGTTGGACGCGGTTCGGAATGCCTGGGGCAATCCCCGGAGCGTGTCGCCATTGATCCCGTCCCCACCCACGTCAGCCAGCAATTTCGCCGATGCCGCCCAGTTGGGCAGATTGGGATCGTGCGTGCCTTGGTCCCACGGCATCACCGGGAAGAAGACTCTGACTCCACGGCGATGAAAGGCTGCAACCGCTTGCTTGACGCCCTCCACCCCTCCCGGCATGGCCCGAAGCATGTCGTATTGGCTACGATCGTCAATACCGATATTGGGGTACACCGGCCAGATCAGGACGGAATCGATCCCGCCGTAGCGTGTTTCGAGATCGTCCAGATACTTATCGACGGTGTATTGTCGCTTCTCCGGATCGTAGAAATAACGATCCTCGACCATCATCTGCGGCTGAATGAAACTGGACTGCGTCCACTTAAATTCAGGCCGCTCATATTCCTGCGCGGAGTAACCGGCCCGGATCCGCATCTCCGTGCGCCAGTGCGTGATGTCCTCAAGCCACGCTCGGTAGTCTTCGGGGGTGCAAATCCTCGGTTGACCCAACGAGGGCTTGATCGAATTGAGGCAGTCCGGACCAGGGAGTTGGTCGCCATCGGGAGAGTATCGAGTGGTTTGGGCCGTCGCGGCGAGCGTGAGCAAGACGCCGAAGAGCAAATTGCCGAGTGCTTTGCTGGAGCGCACCCAAGTTGAACGCATCAGTACCTCATGGGAAGGAAGGGCCGGGAGTTTACACGCCTGACCGTTTCGAACGCGGATTGTAGCAGATTCCCAAACTCCGCCATCTCCTAGCGGCTCCTTGTCGATTCCAGATGTGCGCGATGGTTACGATCCGTGATGCAGGTGTTGCGCCAGCAACCATGGAATCAGTTCAGGCTCTGCGTAGGCTCTGTCCCATGCGTTATGACCGACACCAGGATATTCTGTGTAACGGACATTGGCTTTGGCGGCTTGCAGCGCTTGCGCCATCTTGCGAGACTCTTCCACCGGCACCGTGTCGTCCGCGCCGCCATGAAAAATCCAGATGGGAGTGGAACCGATGCGCCTTGCGGTCTCGGCGTACGGATCAGCGACGTTGGGATCGCCCGCCAGTCCTACGTGCGCGTCGGGCACTTTTGCGGGCCCGTAAATGCCGCCGCAGATCGCGACGTATGCCGCAAATTTTCCTGGATATTTCGCCGTCATGTCCCACGTCCCGTAACCTCCCATGGAGAGACCCGTGAGATAGAGCCGATCCCGGTCGCCGTGAAATTCTCGGATCGATTGTTCGAGAGCCGCCATTGCCTGGGCCTGCATTTCCGCATGGATCCATCGCTTGTCTTTCCGGCATTGGGGCATCACGACAATGAACGGGAACCGGGAGGCGTTCGCGCGGATGGCGTGGCCAATGCCCACATCGGTAGGCTGCAGGCCGTCATCGCCGCGCTCACCTACACCGTGCAAAAACAAAATCACGGGCCGCTTTTTCTTGGGATCGAAGTCTTGGGGCACGTAAACCTGATAGCGGTAAGATTCACCACCGACGGAGACTGTCCGGTTCAGAAAGCCAGTTTCATGTTTCCGTGCAAAGGCGGTTAATGCAATCAGGCAGAGCAGTACGCCCAGTAATACTCTGCGACAGGTCCGGGTTCTCTTCATGGCGTCGGAGTTTAGCAGGAAAGAGCGTAGCTTGCGCGGCCCTAACCCTAAAAAACGCATCCTAAGAACTTCTTAGGAACTACGGACCTAGATGCGGTCGCTCGGTTTGATGAAATCTCACCAGTGTTTCCAGTTCATCGAGCAGAGGTTTTCTGTCCGCGCCAAGCACTCGAATCACTTCGGCCGTGAGCAGGGCATCCTCGTTTCTTCCAATGCGGAAATACGCATCGCAGAGCATGTAGAGTGTGCTGGGATCGGCGGTCCGCGATTTCTCCAGATACTCCGCCGCCTCTCCCCATCGCTGCTGCTGGTATCGGATTCCGCCCATTCCAATCAGGGCCAGGCTTTCCGCAGAATTGAGAGCGAGGGCGGAATGGAAGGATTCCTCAGCCGTCGCGGCTTCTCCGCACGAGAGTTCCACCATGCCAAGGTATGCCGCGATGCGAGAGGAGTTGGGCGCCCGCGCTCGGGCAATGCTCAGCACGCGTTTCGCGTCATCTTTCCGCCCCATGCTGTAATACATGGTTCCGAGCAGGTAGTGGGGCTCTCCATGATCGAGCACGTAGGCCACCGGCAACTTCGCCAGGAGCTCTAGCGCCTCCTGCTCTTTGTTCGCTTCCAGCAGCGGTTCTGCCTGCTTCCATGCTTCTTCCTCTTCCGAGCCTTTCAGTTCAGCCGAGGTGTCTACCCTGTCGGTCATTGCGTCAAAGAGTCTGGTCTCATACTGTGCTTCCTGGGTTCGGCCGCGTTGGCGATATGCCTTTGCAAGTTGGAAGTGTGCCTTGGCCAGCGAAGGCTGCAGAGCGATCGCGCGTTGCAGCGATCCGACTGCAGCATCGAACTCTCCCAATTCCACCTGCGCTCTCCCCAGTCCGTAATACGCAGGTCCGTTTGCGTATCCCTGCGCCAAGCCGTAGCGGTAGGAGTCCCGTGCCTTCTCCCAGTCGCCCAAGTTCGCTGAACACTCCGCGAAATAGAACGCCGCCTCTCCGTCGCGGGGATTGTCTTTCAAGGCCGTTTCTAAGCTGGCCCGTGCCGACTCGAAATCGGTCAAGTCGAATTGCGCCTTGCCGATATCGAAGTCGATTCGCGCCAGGCCGGGATTGAGATGGCGGGCCTTCTGAAGCCAGGAAAGCCCCTTCAGGCGCGTTTCGAGCGTGGCGTTCAGATATTCCCCATACTTCTGGCAGACCTGTGCGTCATTGGGCGCGATGCTGGCCGCCTGCGCAATGGTGTCGCGGGCGCGCTCGATATCAGACTCCATGAAGTAGGCCTGCGCCAGATAAAACAGCGGTTTGATCCTCCCCGGCCTGGCGTGGACGCTGATCCGGTAGTTCTCGACCGCCTTGGGCCAGTTCTGCTGGCGAAAGTAGACCATGCCCAACTCGAAGCGAAGATCGGGATCATCGGGATCGCTGATGAGTGTTTTTTCGTATAGTTCCTGCGCCGCGGCCAACTGGCCCGCATCGACGAGCTTCACTCCTTGTTGCAGAACCTTCGCCACGTTGGGCCGGGCTTGGCCGGCCATCAGTGTCGATGTCAACAGAAATGCGACGAGGATCCTCATCCAATCCGGCATGGTAGCACTGCGGAACGCCCGAACTCGAACCCGTTTCCTTGCGCCGGTGCGCGACGTTGACCGATGATAAGCTTCGACCGAAGTGAATATCGACCTGAATATCGAAGTGAATATCGAGAGAGTGCGGAGACATGGCTGCAATGCGTAAGCTTATTGTCATCCTGGTGACAGCTTTGACGTTCGCGCCTCACCCCGGCCCAATCGCTCCGTCCGAGATTCGCTTTGAAGAGATCGCTGCCAGGTCCGGGCTGAACTTCACCACTGCCAGTTCGCCCACTCCAAACAAGAACCAGATCGAAACCATGGTCGCGGGCGTAGCTCTGCTCGACTACGACGGCGACGGCTACCTCGACGTATATCTCGTGAATGGCGCTGCCATCCCCTCGCTCAAGAAGGAATCACCCTCCTATTGGAACCGTTTGTTTCACAATAACCATGACGGCACCTTCACCGATGTAACCGAAAAAGCAGGGGTTGCCGGGGCAGGTTATGGCATGGGCGTGGCTGTAGGGGACTACGACAATGATGGATGGCCTGACCTGTTCGTCGCCAACGTTAATGGGAACCAGTTATTTCACAACAATGGAGATGGGACTTTCACCGACGTTACCGCCAAGGCGGGGCTGCAGGGTGCAACGCTGGACGGAAAGAAGATGTGGTCGATCGGTGCTGGCTGGTTCGATTACAACAATGATGGCCTCCTGGACCTCTTCGTCGTCAATTACTGCATGTGGGAGGTTAACAAGGAACCCTACTGCACGGTCGGGGGTGGTACCCGCGGCTACTGCCATCCCCGGTACTACGCTCCAACTCACAATACTCTGTACCGAAATAACGGGGACGGTACTTTCACCGATGTGTCCGAGGAAACCGGGATCGCATTGCAATTTGGCAAAGGCATGAGTGTATCCTTTGCCGACTACGACGGCGACGGCTTCTTGGACGCCTTTGTGGCCAACGACACCACTCGGAACTTTCTGTTTCACAATATCGGCGGAAAACGATTCGAAGAAGTCGGCGAACTGGCGGGCGTGGCATACGGGGCGAATGGTGCCGCGCTTTCGGCAATGGGTTCCGATTTCCGCGATGTGAACAACGATGGCCTGCCCGACATCTGGCACACCGCGGTGGAATTCGAAACATTTCCTGTGTACGGTAATCGTGGCCATGGAGATTTTGCCGACCTCACAGTCAATAGCGGACTGGCACGGCTGACTTCCCAAATGTCGGGATGGGGGAACGGAATCGCGGACTTCGACAACGACGGTTGGAAGGACCTGTTTGTCGCTCGCTCCAACGTCCTGGACAACATCAGCAAACTGGTTCCTGAACGGCAGTATCCAGAACGGAATTCCATCTTCCGTAATCTCGGCAACGGGAAATTCGAAGATGCGAGTCCTGAAGCCGGTCCCGATTTCCAGAAGGAAGCTCCACATCGCGGGGTGGCGTTCGGAGACATCGACAACGACGGCCGGATGGATGCCGTGGTGACCGTGCTGAACGGAGCGGTCAAGTTGTTCCACAATGTCTCCGGCGTCAACAACCATTGGATCCTCCTCAAACTGGTGGGAACCAAGAGCAATCGAATGGGAATCGGCGCGCAAGTGCGCATCACCACCGAAGACGGACGCTCGCAATGGAACGAGGTGACCACCGCTGTCGGATTCGCTTCCTCCAGTGATAGCCGGGTGCATTTCGGTCTGGGATCGAAGCGGCGCATAAAAGAGGTCGAAATTCGCTGGCCCAGCGGCATCAAGCAAGTACTTCAGGACGCTGACGTGGACCGCGTGATGGTCGTCCGGGAACCGCTTCCCGCCGACTTCAAACAACACCCGGAAAAATCCTATAATCACTAAAATGCTTTGCTTCTCCGGAGGACGCTATGGAAAGGCGTGAGTTCTTGAAGGCGGGAACAGCGGCCGGAATCATCAGCTCGGCACGAATGCTTGAGCCCCTCGCGAAAGCGCAACCATCCGCAAATAACATCGCGCCCATACCGCGGAGAGCGCTAGGCAAGACGGGCGAGAAACTTTCCATTATCGGTTTTGCCGGCATCGTAGTGATGGAAAACAGCCCATCGTTTGCCAGCAACATCGTCGCAGAAGCCGTGAACCGCGGGATCAATTACTTTGACGTAGCCCCCACCTACGGCAACGCACAGGAGCGACTCGGACTGGCGCTGCAACCGTATCGCGACAAGGTTTTCCTCGCTTGCAAGGAAGAGGACTGGAGCAGGGAAGGCTCCGCCAAGTTGCTCGACGAGTCTCTGCGGTTGCTGCGTACCGACCACGTCGACCTCTATCAGTTTCACGCCCTTTCGAAGATGTCGGATCTCGAGCAGATCTTCAGTCCCAAGGGTGCCATGGAGACTTTTGAGGCGGCAAGAAAGGCGGGCAAACTGCGGTTCATTGGGTTCTCCGCCCATTCGGTGGAAGTGGCCTTGGCCGCCATGGATCGGTATCGCTTCGACACCATTCTGTTCCCGATCAACTTCGTTCTCTACTCGCAAGCCAAGTTTGGACCGCAGGTGCTCGAGAAAGCCAGCCAGAAGGAAATGGGAATCATTGCGCTGAAAGCCATGGCTAAGTCAACGTGGCCGGCCTCTGGAAAAAACGATCACCCTCATCCCAAGTGCTGGTACGAACCTGCGGCATTTCCGGAAGAGGCCGCGATGGGTCTGCGTTGGACGCTCTCGCAACCGGTTACCGCCGCAATTCCTCCGGGCGATGAGAGCTACTTCCGGCTGGGAATGGATGTTGGTCAGAATTTTCAACCGATAACGGAACCAGAGCAGCAGCGGTTGATCGCGGGAGCCACAGGCGTCAATCCCATCTTCCATCTTGGTGCCGTCTAGATTCGCCATGCGGGTGCTGTCGATTCCCCCTCGCTCATCGATGGCTCGCAAAATCTGGTGAGGGCCGCGCCCGCCTCCGCCCTAACAACGATCCTGTCTGCAGCTCTCGACCGCGCGCTTCTTCTTTTCGCATTCAAAACGACGAAAAGGGATAATGGACATAAGTTTTGAAACGTTTTATATTTGCCAGCCGTAAGGTTGTTACCGAACCGGAGCGCATCCATGAAACTTCTCATCGCGCCTTTTGCCATTGCGGCTCTCCTGGCTGCCGCCTGCACCGTTTCAGCACAGGACACCCGTTTTCGCCCCGAACGTCAGCAGATTCCGACCCCCGGCTGCCTCAATATGAAAGGAGCGTGGGAAGGTGGATCCGCACCGTGCACTCAGAATGAGCGTGATTCCTGGTTGGCCGACCTTCGTCATTGGCGGGATGAACGCCGGATTCGCATCGGCTACGACGGCTCGCGCTACGACTTGCCTGCATTCAAGTGGACGCAGTCCAGCTTTTTCCAACCGCAAATGATGGTGGAGGACCGATATTTCTATGACCCCGTCGCTCACCGCTACACGGTGGATCGTTATCTCGACGATCTGGAAAAGCGTTACGGAGGAATTGACGCGGTGCTCATCTGGCCAACATATCCCAACATGGGTATCGACAATCGTAACCAGCATGACCTGATCCGATCCATGCCGGGAGGCATACCGGGCGTGCGGCAAATGATAGCGGACTTCCATCGGCGCGGGGTGCGCGTACTGTTTCCGATGATGATGTGGGATCAAGGCACAAGGGATTCCGGCATGCCGTGGCCCGAGGCAATTGCCAGCTTGATGGCGGAAATTGGAGCCGACGGTATTAACGGCGACACTCAGGACGGAGTGCCGTTTGCTTTTTCACTTGCCTCCGACAAGATTGGCCATCCTCTCGTCTTTGAGCCGGAGGGCGATCCGTCGGACGAAGCGCTGGCCTGGAATGTCATGACGTGGGGGCAATACAGGTATCCCTTTGTCCCGCTGGTGGACAAGTACAAATGGCTGGAAACGCGCCACATGGTGAACATTTCCGATCGCTGGAAGCGCGACAAGACGGACAACCTGCAGTTCGCTTTCTTCAACGGCGTGGGTTGGGAAAGCTGGGAGAACATCTGGGGTATCTGGAACGGCATCACGCCGCGGGATGCTGAAGCTACACGTCGCGTCGCTACGATGGAACGCGCGCTCGCCCCATTTCTCGTAAGTGCCGATTGGGAGCCGCTAGTGCCCATGTTGCGTTATGGCGTCTATGCCAGCCGATGGCCATCAGGCCAGCAGACGGTTTGGACCATTGTGAACCGCAATGAATACGATGTGGAGGGTCAACAGATTGAACTGGCGCCGGAGGAGGGCATCCACTATTTCGATCTTTATCACGGTGTCGAGCTCATGCCTGCAAAAAATCAGGCTGGCCGGAACGTGCTGAGCTTCCGTATCGAGGCGCACGGCTACGGAGCGCTTCTGGCTTCACCGGCCGCTCCCGATCCCGGTATTCAGAAACTGATGTCGAAGATGAAGGAATTGAGCGCGACTTCGCTCGCCAGTTATTCCCATGAGTGGAAGGTGTTGCCGCAGCAGATCGTACCTATCGCTGCAACCAAGCCGCCTTCGGGAGCACCCGCGGATATGGTTAAGATTCCCGAAGGAGACTTCGATTTTCGTATATCCGGAATTGAGATTGAAGGCTTCAACGATATCGGGGTCGATGTGCAATATCCGTGGGAAGATACTCCCCGGCGTTTTCATGACCACCCCATGCACCTCAAATCGTTCTGGATCGACAAGTATCCAGTGACCAACGCCCAGTTCAAAAAGTTCCTCGATGCGACTCATTACCATCCTCAGGATGATCTGAACTTTCTCCGTGACTGGAAGAATGGCGGCTATCCAGCAGGTGGAGATAACAAGCCGGTTACCTGGGTGTCCCTGGAAGATGCGCGTGCCTACGCTGCCTGGGCCGGCAAACGTCTGCCCCAGGAATGGGAGTGGCAATACGCGGCCCAAGGTACCGATGGACGCACCTATCCCTGGGGAAATGCTTGGAATGCCGACGCGGTTCCAGTGCCGGACAAAGGTCGCACCATGCGCGGACCGGATGCGGTCGACGTCCATCCTCAGGGAGCGAGCCCGTTTGGCGTAATGGACTTAGTAGGAAACGTGTGGCAGTGGACCGACGAGTTTCAGGACGAGCACACGCGAGGGGGCATACTGCGGGGCGGCAGCTATTACCAGCCCCAGGGATCCATATGGTATTTCCCACAAGCGTATAAGCTTGGCGAGCATGGCAAACTCCTGATGACGGCCCCGAGCATGGATCGCTCCGGAGGACTTGGTTTTCGCTGCGCTCAAGATGCGGAGTAGATCGGCCCGGAAACTGGTTTTGCAATTGAAGACTGAGGTTGCCCACCAAGAAATGGGCAATCTGCTAACCTGAATTCGTATCACGCGATCCGATGAATCGTCCGGTAACAATGCGACAAATCGCGGAACGGGCCGAAGTTTCCATTGGCACCGTGTCGCACGTCATTAATGACACGGCCAAGGTCCGCGAGAAGCTCCGGCAGCGTGTACTGGACGCGATTCGCAGCCTCGGTTATCAACCCAGCCAACTGGCCCGCGGTCTTCGCCGAAACGAGACCAACATCGTGGTCATGATTATCCCCGATATAACCAATCCGTTTTTCCCCGCGGTGGTGCGCGGCGTGGAAGATGTGGCTTACGGGAACTCCTTCCGCCTTATCCTCTGCAACACGGATAACGATCCTCGCAAAGAGATCTCCTATCTGAACGAACTTCGTTCCTATCGTCCCGCGGGATGGTTGGTGATTCCAGCGGCGGACAGCGTGATGGCGGCACAACTGGAATCGGCGGCGGCTTCGGGGGCTCCGGTGGTCTGCCTCGACCGCCAGCCTCCGGGATGGAAGGGAGACGTGGTTCTGGTGGCCAATGAAGCCGGAGCACATAGTGCCACGCGACATCTTCTGCGTATGGGACATCGCCAGCTCGCGGTGATCACCGGCCCCCTGCATCTGACCAATGCCGTGGAGAGGTTGAAGGGATTCAAACGTGCCCTGGCTGAAGCCAAGGTGCCCATCGAACCGGAGTACATTCAGGAAGCGCGCTTTAACCGGCAGAGCGGATACCAGGCGGCGGCGCGACTGCTGCGTATGTTGCCCCGGCCTACTGCGATCTTTGCCTGTAATGATCTGATGGCGATTGGCGTCCTGCTGGCGGCCCGTGAGTTGGATCTTCACTGTCCCGACCAGCTCTCCATTGTCGGATTTGACGACCTCGATTTTGCTGAGTTTACCGCTCCGGCGCTTACCTCTGTATACCAGCCCGGGTATCAGCTTGGCACCACTGCGGCGCGCCTTTTGCTGAAGCGAATTCAAGGCTCGAAGCAATTCCCCCAGAAGATAGTGCTGCCCAGTGAACTGAAGATCCGCCATTCGGTTGCTTCCCTTTCCCCCGCACCACCTTCTCCTTCCAGACTAAGACAGCGCGAAGAAGCTCTCGAGATTCGCTGAGTTACCGTGAGCCGTCCTTCTCCACACCGGGGAATTGATATTTCTGCTTGACAACGCTTTTAGAGCCGGAATAAACTTCGGCCGTTGTAGTTTGAAACGTTTCAAACAGCACCCGTTTGCCGCTGCTCTTGCAGCGAATTTTCGTCGGCGTGCGGCACTGGGCGTGGAGGAGAAATCTTATGCGTAGCAACCATGGTGTGTTTCTGTTGGCCTTTTGCGTCCTCGCCGCTACCGTTTTGCTGGCCCAAGTTATTATCACAAGCACCATCGTCGGCTCCGTCACCGACCCGCAAGGAGCGGTAGTCCCAGGCGCGAAGGTAACCCTCACCAACGTGGACACCGGCGTGCGGTGGAACGCAACCTCAAACGCCAACGGTGACTATCAATTTCCCAACCTCATCGCCGGCCACTACAAGGTCGAGGTAGTCAAAGAGGGCTTCGCGCATGCCGTGTCCACCGCCGTGCCTATTGAAAATGGCACCACCCAGCGCGTGAACGTGGGACTGAAGATCGGGCAAACCACGGAGACGGTCGACGTCAGCACCGCTGCCGCGCTCATTAAGACCGATGATGCGAACGTCTCAGAGGTCATCGAGAACAAGTTCGTCCGCGACCTGCCCATGGAGGGCCGCAACTATCTAAACTTCGCCCAGATATTGCCCAACTTCAACAGCGGCACCGGCGATACTTCGCGACTGGCCTGGGGACTTGCTTCGGCAACCATGCCGGGCGGCATGCAGTTGAATGTTGGGGGTACCGATTACGGCGTCGGCTATTACGTCGACGGTCTGAACAACAACGACAATTGGGTGGAAGGTCCGCTCATGAACGTGAACCAGGACACCATCCAGGAAGTGAAAGCGGAGGTTTCCAACTATTCCGCGGAGTATGGCCGTGACGTGGGCCAAATCAGTGTGACCTCGAAGTCGGGGACTAACGCCCTGCATGGATCGGTATACGACACCTTGCAGAATTCGGGCATGAACGCAAATGATCCATACAGCAACTATCAGGGCATACCGCGTAGCGCGTATCACCAGAACCAGTATGGCTTCACAGTGGGTGGGCCCGTTTACATCCCCAAAGTATTTAATGGGAAGAACAAGTTGTTCTTCTTCGGGTCATTCGAGCGCCTACGCAAACGCGGCGAGAGCCAATTTACGACCTATGTCCCAACCCTGGCCGAGCGTGGAGATCCCGCTAGCGGCCTCCCTGGGGGAGACTTCAGTGCCTGGTTGACAGAGTTTCCAGGGGATCCCCGCTACGTGATTTACGACCCAACGACGTATGACGCGAATCAAAGTGACCCGAATTACGGTACTCGCCAGCCCTTCCCGAACAACATCATTCCACCGTCGGAGTTAAGTTCCACGGCTCTGACCTACCTCCAGCATTTCCCGGCGCCGAACGGCTATTCGTCGCCCGCGCAAGGCAACTTCAACAATTATGGTGGGTCCTACACCGCCGGCCTCAACAACAACAACTACACCGTTCGCGCGGACTACAATCTCACCAGCCGCGATTTCATTTATTTCCGCTATTTGCACGACAGTGGGAGCGTGATCAACAGCTGTTGCGTGATTCCCTCTTTGTCTATGAACAGCGGTCCCATGCACCGCGCGAATACCTACCAAGCCCACTACGTGCACTCCTTTAGCCCCACGTTCAGCAACGAATTCAACATTAGTTGGTATCGAGGCTACAACTTCAGTGACGATCCTTCGCAAGCGAACGCGTTCGCCCAATCCTGGGTCCCGGGTCTTTTCCAAAACTCGTCCACCAACATGGCGGGGTTTACGTCCTATGACAAGAGCCTGTTCAACATAGGCAACGACGCAACTTTCAGCGTGAACCTCGGTGGGGGCAGTGGCTTCCAAAGCAGTCCAGGTAACACCATGGGGAACGGTTTGAGCCTGGGAGCGACCGAGTATTGGTACCAGTATGTGCCTATCTTCCAGTTCTCCGACAACCTGGCGAAAACCATCGGAAGGCACACCCTGAAGGCTGGCTTTTACATGGCGCACCGTTTCGAACGCGACAACGACGTCGTTCGCCATGTGGACTTTAATGGGAACTACACCAGCAGTGCGCTCAACACAGGGGATGGTTCCGGCAATGGGATCGCCGACTTCGAAACTGGCTTTGTGAGCGATATGGGCCAGCGCACGCCGGTATCCAGCGGCGATGCCAGCCTTTATTTCGGCATGCCCGAGTATTCCGCATACTTTAATGACTCGTGGAATGCGACTCACAAACTTACCGTGGACCTCGGTCTGCGTTACGACCTGCCGATCCCCGCATACTCCGTGAACAATTACTGGGGCGTGCTTGACCAGACTTATCCGGGGTGGCGGATGGTAATGCCGGGGTTAACTCCAGGGACGCAAGCTCACCCCTTCTCCGCGGATAAGAAGGATCTCGCGCCGCGTATTGGACTTGCTTATCGAATGGGAGACAAAACCGTGATCCGCGGCGGTTACGGCATCTTCTACGAGTCGGGCCGCTTTAAATTCCTCGACCAGATGTTCTGGAACTCGCCGGGTTACGGAGGCGCTGATTTCAATTCCAGCAATATGGTGCCCGACGCGGGCGAAACCTACTACACGATCACCGACGCATTCCCACAGGCCCAAACCGTCGCCAGAGGCACGTGGCCGATTCCGCTGGGCACAAACGCAGGCCTTCTGAATTACGATTTTGCCCCGCAAACCACAGATGCGCAAACTTGGAAGACCGCTTACATCCAGCGCTGGAGCTTGGATGTCCAACGCGAACTGGGGAAAGCCGTGGTGGTGACCGTCGGCTATGTGGGTTCCGAGGGCACGCATCTAGCGATTGCGTATGACTTGAACCTCCCTCCCGAGGGCGTGTACTTCACCTCGGAAGCCTTCAATAACGCACGTCCACTGTCGGCGGTTGTGCCCGGCCGCTGGACGTCTATTACTTCGGTCCGCCCGAATCAGAGTAACAACTACAACGCCATGAATGTCGAATTGAAGGCTCGGGGTTGGCGTGGTTTAACCAGCCAGGTTTCCTACACCTGGTCGAAGCAAATGGATACCTTCTTCGGTGAAAACGGCGAGGGGAACTACGCTGGCGCCCAGAACCAGGCGATTGGCGGCCAGTGGCATCCGCAAATGAGTTATGGCCCCTCTGATTCGAACCATACCAACCGCTTCGTGGCTGCTCTCACCTATGAACTGCCGGGAAAGAGAATTGGAAATCGCCCGTTGCGCGAGTTGATCGGAGGGTGGCAGATCAATTCCATTGCCACTTTCGAATCGGGGTCGCCAACCACGGTCTGGAACGGCTACACCAGTTCGTATGACTATATGGGGGATGTTCCAATCCAAACCTGCAACGGCAATATTGCGCGCGGCAGCAGAACATTTACCCAGTATTTCAACACCAACTGCTATTCCGAGCCCTCTGCCAGTACCGACCCGTACTACGTCAATCAAGGTGTAACCAACTTCGCCGTGACTCGGGGTAACGAAGGCCGGAACGACCTTCGCCAGCCCGGAATCAACAACTGGGATATGGGACTGCAAAAGTCGTTCAGGGTGCTCGGTGAAGGCCGGGAGTTGCAGTTCCGCGCGGATTCGTTCAACGCCTTCAATCACACCCAGTGGTCCAGCATCGACACTTACGACGACCGTCCAACCAACGCGCAAAGCGAGTTCGGATGGATCACGGGATCCCGTGCAGGTCGCCGCATGCAGTTGAATATGCGGTTCGTGTTCTAGGCCTCGAAGGAACGGCGCGAGCGATCTACGCTGTCGCTCGCGCCGTCAAGCTGCGGCAGGCTGCGCCCGCACGAGGATATGATTCAAGTCGGGAGAGCTATGTATCAACCAGAAGCTTATGCGATTGCCTTGCTCTTCATGATGGGCAGCATGTTTTGCTGGGGATCGTGGGCGAACACGATGAAACTCACTCCAGGATATGCATTCCAGCTTTTTTACTGGGACTACGTCATCGGCATCGTCCTGGCCAGCCTGGGTTGGGGTTTCACCCTGGGGAATTGGGGTGGCGGCGATCTCTCTTTTCTCAGCAATATCAGCCAGGCAGACTCGCGGCATATTCTGTTCGCTGTTGCCGGCGGCGCTGTCTTCAATGTGGCCAACCTGCTTTTGGTGGCAGCCATTGACATCGCAGGCTTGGCGGTCGCGTTCCCCGTCGGAATTGGGTTGGCCCTGGTGGTGGGCGTACTACTGAACTACTTCATTTCCCCGAAAGGAAATCCCTTCTTACTATTTGGAGGTGTGCTCCTGGTGGTCGTCGCGATTGTCCTGGACGCGCTAGCCTATAGCAGACGCGAGACCGCGCGAAAGACCCTCAGTGTGCGCGGCATTCAGATCAGTCTCGCCTGCGGCGTGCTGATGGGCGTCTTTTATCCCCTGGTGGCCAAGGCCATTACCGGAGAGCGCTCTCTCGGTCCCTACACGGTGGCGTTTTTCTTTGCTGTCGGCACCGCGTTGTGTGCCCTACCCGTGAATTATTTCCTCATGCGGAAGCCGTTGACAGGAGGCCCGCCCGTGAGCATGGCCGGCTACTGGCAAGGCCATCCCGCCTGGCACTGGTGGGGGATTCTGGGCGGCATGATCTGGTGCACGGGCGCGGTCTTGAACTTTGCCGCTTCGCACGCCCACCTCATCGGTCCGGCGATTTCGTACGCCATCGGACAGGGGGCAACGATGGTTTCCGCCATCTGGGGAGTTTTTATCTGGAAAGAATTTTCCAGTGCGCCTCCAGCCTCTCGCAAACTTATTCCCGCCATGTTCGTCTTCTTCCTGCTGGGACTGGGATCGATCGCGATCGCACCTATGGTGGCCAGATAGTGAACGTCGGATCTTTATGCAGAAGCCCATCGTCGTCGTTGGCAGCATCAATCTCGATTTGGCAGTGGGAGCGGACCGTATTCCCCAGGTTGGGGAGACAATCATTGGTCACAGCTTTAACACTTTTTACGGCGGAAAAGGCGCAAACCAGGCGGTCGCAGCCGCCAAACTCGGCTATCCCGTTTCGATGGTAGGAACCCTCGGGAACGATGCCTTTGGAACGCAGTTGCGCAATGGCCTGGACGACGCCGGAGTGGACACAACTTATGTGAATACCGTGGAAGGAGCATCTGGCGTTGCCTTGATCACGACCGGACTCCACGGCGAGAACAACATCGTGGTCGTGCCCGGCGCGAATGGCCACCTCACCCCGACACTTCTGGAAAAAGCGGCGCCGATTCTGGAACGCGCAGGATTTCTTCTGGCCCAGCTTGAGATTCCCTTGGAGACGGTTGACTACCTGGCCCAGTTCGCCGAGCGGCACAACATTCCGCTCATGCTCGATCCGGCGCCGGCGCGCGAGCTTTCCTCAACCCTGCTTCGCAGGGTGTCATGGATTACGCCAAACGAAACTGAAACCCAGGAACTGCTTAAAACCGAAATCGAGAAGAGCGACCGAGGCTACTGTGCGGCGGCAGATTGCCTTCTGGCTAGCGGCGTTAAGAACGTCCTGCTGAAGTTGGGGTCGCGCGGTTGCGTCATTGCCCAGGGAAATCTACCGCAGCAGCATGTCTCCGCGTTTTTCGTGAAGGCTGTGGATACGACCGCCGCGGGAGATGCATTCAATGCTGGATTTGCGGTGGCGTTGATGCGCGGCTTCACGGTCGCGCACAGTGCCGTTTTTGCTTCTGCCGTCGCCGCAATTTCGGTCACGCGTCCGGGAGCTCAACCTTCTATGCCATCCGGGGACGAAGTGGAATCTTTCCTGGAGCAGCATTCCATGGCAACTGCACAACAGCCTTCCTATACAAAGAAGCTCTGATGACGCCCAAGACCCAGCTTACATTCGAATCCAGATCGAACCGGCGGCGTTTAGCAATTGGTTCATGCTCGAACCACGCGGAGCCCTCGATGTCGCATTTGCGGGACAACGAACTCCGCGGAGAAGTCACATCGTCGGAAATCACTTTTGCATCACAGCGGAGTTCTCATGCACACACTGAATGCAAGATTGCGTGCGACCGTTTATGTTCTGGTGTTGCTCGCCAGTTCATCCTTCTCACAAAACCCGGCGGGCGGCCCTTCTTCTGACTGGAAGGCTGTCCTCCAGAGTCGCCTTCCCCTGTATGGTCATAGAAACTGGATTGTGGTCGCAGATTCGGCCTTCCCGGTCTATTCCGAGCCGGGCATCGAAACTATTGTCGTAAACGACGATCTGCCATCGGTTCTTAGATACGTGGCCAGCGCGATTTCTTCGTCACGCCATGTGCGAGCGACCGTTTTTTTCGACCAGGAACTTCAGTTCATTGATGAGCACGACTACCCGGGCGTGTCGGAGTTGAGAAAGCGGATCACGGCGGCGTTTGCGAAGGGCCAGGTTTCCAGTATTCCGCACACCGAAGTGATGGCCAGAATTAACGAGGCCGGGAAGACCTTCCGGATCTTGTTCATCAAGACCACAGGGACGATCCCGTACACCTCCGTTTACATGCGTCTGGATTGTGGCTATATGAACGACGAAGTGGAGCGGAAGATCGGAACTGCGATGGCAGCCGCGGGCAACCGGCAACCGAAATAGCCGCCGGCACGTACCATCAAATCCAGACCCCGATAACTCCCGACAACTCTGCAGAACAACGACTCTCGGCATTGAAGTGGAATCTGGCACGTGTATCCTTACTTGCGTGGATGACCTCAAGGGAAGAGTCGCTCTAGTTACGGGTTCGAGTCGGGGGATCGGTCGCGCCATTGCCTTCGCGCTCGCCGAGGCCGGAACCGACGTAGCGGTCAATTTTCTGCGCCGCTTCGAAGAAGCGCAGTCGGTCGAGTTGCAGATTCGTCAGATGGAGCGGCGGGTGTATCAGCATCCAGCGGTCGCGCGATAGTGAACGCAAGATCGTGACACATCTCGGGATGCAGTACGTGGCACTACGCTGGCATTGCTCGTTTCCAAAAGATAGAATATTCGCGCAATTCCTTACATTGCTGCGGGAGAATCCAGGTAGAAAGATCTTCGTCCACTGCCGTCTGGGTGACGACCGCACGGGAATGATGATTGCATCCTACCGTATGGCCCAAGAGGGCTGGTCTGCGGAGAAAGCCGAAAAGGAAATGGAGAAGTTTGGCTTTTCCTTCACCCACAAACGTCTGATTTGCCCCGGCCTGTGAGAGAACAAACTCCCGCACCGTCAAGCATCGGCTCGATGAGCCCCGCCACGCTATCCCTCGGCAGGGTTGCATCCCTGCAGTGCCCGCTTCCGTTTCACATGGCCGAGTTATTGTAGCTCGGCATCGACGGTCTGTGGCATCGTCCCACAGAGAGAGCGTTTGGTCAGGGCTCGTTCCCGGAGCCCTGCAAGATGACGCCCGCTCAACCGTATCTCCTAACTTTTTAGTTGACAAGCCAAATTCATGGAGCTATTGTCCTAATACGTTAGGAGATCGAAATGGGCGGCAAACGAAAATCCCAGCAGCAACTCACGCCTCTGGAGTTGCAGATCATGAATGTGCTATGGGACTGCGGTCCTTCCAACGTCCAATCGGTCCAAGAGAAACTTGCCGGATCGCCGAAACTGGCGTACACCACCGTGCAGACGATGCTCAACGTTCTTCATCGTAAAGGAAGGGTACGGCGGAGATTGCGGGGCAGGGCGTACGACTATGCACCGGTGTTGACCAGAGAGAAGGCCGCAAGCAACGCAATCGGGGACATGATTAATCGCCTCTTTGGTGGTTCGGTGGACGGTCTCCTCATGAGCCTCGTCAAGAACGAGCATCTCGATCCCACAAAACTTCAGGAGTTGAGCGGGTTGGTAGAGGAGCACGAGCGCGGCAAGGAGGGGAAAGCCCAATGAATCCGATGAATGAGATCGTTGTCACGTATGTGACGAACGCCCTCTGGATGACATGCGTCATCGCGGCAGTCACGGTGCTTCTTTCGCGAGCATTGCGTCGTGGCCCTTCTTCGCATCGGCATGCATTGTGGGTTGCGGCTTTGCTGCTTGCTGTGTTGCTTCCCTTTGCGAGTTTGCGTGGTTGTCGTTTTCCCTAATTAAGTGCAGTGGCCTTGCTGATTCTAAAAGACTTCCATGGATGGGAACCGTTAGAATTTTGCTTTATTGAGGACAGTTTGTCCGTAATTAGTTCAGCGCGCGAACTGCATTTCCTCTGCAAACAGCAACGTTACATTCTTGATTCTACGTGACTTCCCTTCTACTCGCGTAGACGCTGTTTTGCTTTAATAAGGACAGTTTTTCCGTAATTCGTTCAGTGGGAGAAGGCTACTTTGCCCTGGAAAGGCGAACTGGACCAGATTCCGAAAGCTTCTTGGAAGCTCGCGACGCGACGGCAGCGCATCATTGCTCCTCTGGCCGACCTCGACCACGTCACGGAATCTGAGGTTGAACAGGCAGGAAAGGCACTCCGCTTGAGCATGAGAACGGTTTTCCGCCTGATTGCTTACTACCGTCGAAAACCTTGTACCAGTGTTCTTGCGCCCGAACCGCGCGGGCGCAAATGCGGCAGCCGAAGCCTCGACCCGAGTCTCGAGAAAACCATTGAGACCGCGATCAAGGACTTCTACCTACGTCGAGAAAGACCATCGCTGGCAAGCCTGCATCGAGAAGTTCAGCAGGCGTGTCACAAGGCCGGCACGACGCCTCCCTCATACAAGGCAATTCAGTTCCGCGTTCGAGACTTCGATCCACGGGAGGTAATTACGCGGCGCATGGGTCCCAAGCAAGCGGCTCAGCTGCTCTCCCCTGTAAAGTCAGGATTGCATGTGAAAGAAGCGCTGCAACTCCTGCAAATCGATCACACGTTGGTTGATGTCGTGGTCGTCGACGAGTTTGATCGCGAACCGATCGGCAGACCCTGGTTAACTCTGGCCATCGACGTTGCGACTCGGATGGTGCCGGGATTTCACCTTACTCTGGAGGCTCCCAGCGCAACCTCGGTTGCCCTGGCTTTGAGCATGGCGGTGTTGCCGAAGAACAAGTTCCTGGCCGCTCAGCACATTGATTTCGATTGGCCTTGTCAAGGTTTGCCGCAAGCCGTTCACCTCGACAACGCGCGCGAGTTCCACTCCAATGCTTTGAAGCGCGGCTGTCAGGAACATGGGATCGAGATCAGTTTTCGGCCACCTGGGCGACCGCACTTTGGAGGACACATTGAGCGTCTGATCGGCACGATGATGGGAGAAGTGCATCTGTTGCCTGGAACCACCTTCTCATCGGTCGCCGCGCGCGGGGACTATAAACCGGCCGATACGGCGGTGATGACCATGCGAGAGTTGGAACGTTGGCTCAC
>Ga0182030_10005928_pt1 | contig 25860 bp, 13 predicted proteins | sample 812S3MmetaG_FD_121299 | JGI IMG/M metagenome (GOLD analysis project Ga0182030, IMG submission 121299) | Permafrost microbial communities from Stordalen Mire, Sweden - 812S3M metaG (Illumina Assembly) | ecosystem: Environmental > Terrestrial > Soil > Wetlands > Permafrost | place: Sweden...
CACTCTGCTGTTGCTGGGTGATTGTTGGCGGAACATAAACCGTCAACCCCGCCGGCGTGCTCGTCACGCTTCCCGACGCATCCGTGATGATCACACTGTAGCTCCCTGTATTCGTGGCTGTCACATTGTTTAACACCAGCACGTTCGTGTCCAATCCCACCGCATTCGTCGCGTTGAAATACCATTGGTAATTCAAGGTGGAATCTCCGCTAACCCCAACTGTAAAGCTGGCCGTATTGCTCACGATCACACCAATACTCACCGGCTGGTTCGTGATCACCGGCGGATAGGCCACCGCCAGCACCGCCGGCGCGCTCGTCGCACTCCCCGACGCATTTGTGACGACCACGCTGTAGCTTCCCGCATTCGTCTCCGTCACATTGCTCAATACCAGCACATTCGTGTTCAACCCCACCGCGTTCGTTACGTTGAAATACCATTGGTAGTTTAACGGCGCATCGCCGCTCACCCCCACCGTAAAGGTCGCATTGTTGCTCACCATCACTGCCAGCCCTACAGGCTGGTTCGTGATCACCGGCGGATAGGTCACCGCCAGCAGCGCCGGCGTGCTCGTCACGCTTCACGACTCATTCGTGATGATCACGTTGTAACTGCCCACATTCGTCTCCGTCACATCGCTCAACGTCAACACGTTTGTGTTCAACCCCACCGCATTCGTCGCGTTGAAATACCATTGGTAATTCAGCGGCGCATCCCCGCTCGCACCCACTGAAAAGGTCGCGGTGTTGCTCACTACCACCGCCACTCCCACCGGCTCATTCGTAATCACCGGAGGATAGCTAACCGCCAACACCGCCGGTGCGCTCGTCGCGTTCCCCGACGCATTGGTAATAATGACACTATAATTGCCCGCATTGATGGCTGTCACATTGCCCAACACCAGCACGTTCGAGTTCAACCCCACCGCATTCGTCACGTTGAAATACCATTGGTAGTTTAACGGCGCATCCCCAGTCACTTCCACCGTAAAGGTCGCATTGTTGCTCACCACCACGGCCAGCCCTACCGGCTGGTTCGTGATCACCGGCGGATAGCTCACCGCCAGCAGCGCCGGCGTGCTCGTCGCGCTCCCCGACCCGTTCGTGATGATCACACTATAACTTCCCGCATTGGTCGCCGTCACATTGCTCAACACCAGCAGGTTCGTGTTCAATCCCACCGCATTCGTCGCGTTGAAATACCACTGGTAGTTTAACGGCGCATCGCCGCTGACTCCCACCGTAAAGGTCGCCGTGTTGCTCACCACCACCGCCAGACTTGCCGGCGGATTCGTGATTACCGGCGCATTACCGATGTTGGATGAGCCCTTGCATTTTCCACTCGCACCAGCGTTATAGATGGCGGCGATTTCGCTGGCTGACAGAGCACGGTTGTATATCGAAACCTCGTCCAGTTGGCCGGCCAATTTGCCATCCCAATAACTTTCACCGGAAGTGCCAAAGTAAACCGGCAAATTGCCGTAACTTTGTGGAAAATTGACACTGACTTGTCCCTGGAGCTGGCCGTTCACATAAAGCTGGAGAAAGTTCGGGCCGCGGACACCCGCCACATGATACCAGACATTGGTGGTTACTATGACCGTAGAATCCACTTCCGCAGTCTTGGTGCCATCCGCAGAGGTCACATTATAATACAAAACATCACCAGCTAGGTTTGTGACAACGCCATTGGGAGCGCGATCTTTGCCCAGTCCATAACCCTCGAAGTTACTTGAGAGGGGATTTTGCTTAAAGACAATGTATTGATGGCCGGCATTGGCTGTATGGCTACTGTTCAGCGAACTGAATTTCACCCAGGCTTCAACCGTCAGATTGGTCGGACGCAACGAAGGAGAATCTGGTATCTGCACATAACCATTCGTGCCATCAAAGCTGAAACACTGGCCGACAAGCCCGGCGTTGGTGACGGTGGCCCCGCCTTTCAGGGTGCCGTTGTTGGTGCCGATAATGTCATTGGGATTGCCGTCGCCCGGCCACCAGCCAACGATATTTGCCGGAGCCGTGTCACAAGCAGAGACGGAAATTGACACAAGACTCCAATCCAAGCCGACAAACAACACAACTAACAGAACGCGCCACATCCCGGGATGATCAAATTCTGAATTTTTCAAGAGATTGAGCGCACTTTGGTGACCTCAATCATTGCACCAGCAGGCGGAAATACTGCATCGCTGATGCACCGATGGGAATACTCAACGTCAATGACCCACCGGTTCCAGCCACGTTGGTCAACGTCTGCCAGTTGTTGGGTGCCAGAGAATTCTCGTATTGCAGGTAATAAGTCGGTCCGACTTGCGTGGCAAATGTCACGGCGAGAAGGTTGCTCGAAATGTTGATGCCGGCACTCAGGCCGGGCGGGGCTGAAATCACATACAGCGTCGCGTTCGAGCTGACCACCGAACCCGCGAGATTGGTAACCAATACGGAATAAATCCCGGCGTTGGTCGTCTGGAGGTTCGTCAAGTTGAACGAATTAGTGGTCGCGCTGGGAATGTTGGTGCCGTTGAGCTGCCATTGATAAACCGGTGGCGGCGTGCCGGTAGCCGCCACATTGAAACCGGCAGTCGCTCCAACCAGCAGCGTGAGACTCTGCGGCTGGGCGGTGATGGTCGGCGGAACTGTTACTGTCAAATTGGCCGGCGTGCTGGTGACACTGCCGTAGGCATTGGTGATGACAACGGAATAACTGCCCGCATCCGTGACCTGCACGATAGGCAGCGCCAAGCTGTTGGTGTTGATCCCGACAGCATTGGTTCCGTTGAAATACCATTGATAGCTCAACGGCACATCCCCGCTCACTCCCACTGTAAATGTCGCATTGTTGCTCACCACCACTGCCAGCCATGCCGGCTGGTTCGTGATCACCGGCGGATTGCCACTATTGACTGTCCCCGTGCATTTTCCACCCGCACCGGCGCTATAGATGGCGGCTATTTCACTGGCTGACAGAGCGCGGTTGTAAAGAGAAACTTCGTCCAGTTGGCCAGCCAGTTTGCCATCCCAATAATTTTCACCGGAGGTGCCGAAGTAAACTGGCAGACTGCTGTAACTTTGAGAAAAACTCACACTGCTCTGGCCTTGCAGTTGACCATTGACATAAATTTGAACGAAATTGGGGCCACGCACGCCAGCGACATGATACCAGACGTTCGTTGAAATCGTGATTGCGGAATCCGCCTCCGCAGTTTGTGAGCCATCCGAAGAACTCACCAAAAAATAAAAGACGTCGCCATTGGTGGCTGGTGGATTAGGAACATGATTCCACCGATCTTTTCCCAGCGAAAACCCCTCGAAGTTAACATCGTCAAGATTCTGTTTGAATACGATATATTGATGACCTGGATTGGCTGAACCGCTGCTGTCGAGTGAATTAAAAAGAACCCAAGCTTCGATGGTCAAGTTTGTGGGCTGCAACGTCGGTGAGTCAGGTATTTGCACATAACTATTCACACCATCAAAGCTGAAGCACGACCCAACAACGCCGGCGTTCGTGGCGGTGGCGCCGCCCATCAAGGTGCCGTTGTTGGTTCCGATGATGTCATTGGCATTGCCTTCACCCGGCCACCAACTGATCAAGCCGGCGGGTGGCTGAATGCAGCTTTGAACGGTCAAGGTGGCGTTGGAACTGGTCAAGCCGCCATAAATGTTTGTCACCGTGACACTGTAATTCGCGGCGTCGGAGTAGGCCACATTGGTCAGCGTCAACGTGGCGTTTACGGCTCCGGTGATGACATTGGAATTCTTGAACCACTGATAAGTCATGGAACTGCCTCCGGCAAATATGGTGAAACTGATGGTCTGGCCGACGGTGGCAGTCACACTGACAGGCTGGCCGGTGATCACTGGCGGGCCAACAAGCGATAACATCGCGTTGGAGCTGGTCACACTACCGAAGGGGTTATAAAGCAACACCTGATAGTTAGCCTGGTCGGTTCCGGAAACATTTGTCAGCATGAGGTTCGTTGTGGATGAACCGGTCACGTTGCCGCCATCGGTCAAGGCCACGCCATTCTTCAGCCACTGATAAGTCATCGGGGCTGTGCCGCTGGCAGTCACGTTAAAGGAGACCGTGCTGCCGCCATTGGTTACCACGCTTAATGGCTGACTGATGATGGTGGCGGGGAAGTCGCTCACCACAACATTGCTGACAATCATGGCCTGCTCATCTGAATTAGCCCAGACATCCGCTGTTATACCGCCACTCCAATACGGTGGCAGACCGCTGAAATTATTGTCCGTCACATCCGCCACTTGGCTACCGTCCCAATAGGCGGTGATTTCATTCAGATGGAACGCCAGATTCAAGGTATGCCAATTGGTGCCAACACCGTTGGTCAAGACGACCGGGGTTAATTGCATTGGCGTGCCGCTCCAATTCACCCAGTCATAAAACTTGACCAGGTTGAGCACGGCGGAGCCGCTAGGCGAACCCTCCGGATAAACCCACGCAGCATAACGCGCCCCGGTAGCGGGGTTCAAATGACCACCAATTCCACCACCGTAAGCACCGGCGCTCCCAGCGACTGGAAAACAAACATTGGCCTGAACACAGTAATCGCCCCAGTTGGTGCCATTGACATAGGCATTTGCGAGGTTGCCGGCTATGCTCGTGGACACGAGCTTCTGGCCCGTGACAGTCCAGCCGCCGACCGCCGCCACCCACGGTGAAATCGAATCGGGATCGGTGCCGCGCACAAAGTTATCACTAAAAATTGCGCCCGAAGCCATGGGTTGAAGGGCACCCACGGTGCCAGTCACACTGCCGAGTGAATTGCTTACGACGACAGTGTAAGTACCGCCACTGTTGGTAACGCCGGTAAGAACAACCAAGGCTGAATTGGCACCGGGAATGGGCGAACCGTCATAGTTCCACTGGTAAGTGAACGGACTGGTGCCGGTGGCGATCACACTTAATTCCACCGTGCTCCCGCCATTTTGCACAAAGCCCACCGGTGACCCGGCGATGTTTGGATCAAGTTGACCGGTCACAGTCAAGGTAGCGGGCGGCGCGCTAGTCACACTGCCAACAGGATTGGCAATGACGACCGTGTAAGCGCCAGCATTGACATTGAACACGCTGCCGATGTTTAACGTGGCCGTAGCCGAGCCTGAAATGCCAGCGCCGTCGGTCAACTGATTGGTGGCATTCATATACCAAGCGTAGATGACCGGGACGCTGCTGGTTGATCCTACCGTGAAACTGGCACTGCTGCCGGCGGCGTTCGTCAAGCTGGCTGGCTGACTGGTGATAAACGGCAGGTTAATTGTGGTGATAGCCACAGTGGCAACAGCCGAATTGGTCTGTCCATCATTGGCAATATAGGCAAAACTGTCGAAGGTCTGACTATTGGTGGGCGAATAGGAAAAGCCACCGTTGCTGTTCAATGTCAAACTACCGTTGGTTGGGCCGACCACAAGTACGGCAGTCAGATTGGTGCCCCAACCGGGGGTGTCATTGACCAGCACACCCGGCGCAGCAACGGTGAGGGTGTTGCTAGGTTGAACAAAATAAGTATCGTTTTGCGCTACCGGCATGATGGTATAGGAAACCTGGGCGTTGGTCACCGCAGTGCCGACCAGCACGCGGATGGTTTGGCCGACAATGCGGTAACTGGTCAAACCAGCTTGGACGCCATTGGTGAAGACCTGGAGACCGTTGTAATTGGTGCTGGGGGCATAAAATTCCACGGCGGTGTTGGTGTCACCGGCTCCGGCTATAGCCATGGTGGTTAAAATCTGGTTGCCATTGATGGCGACGGTGGGCGTAACTTGCACGGTGGATCTTTTCAACCACCAAGTGTATATCGCATCGGCATTTGCCGACCAAACTCGCGGCTTGGCCATGCTATGCAATAAATATTCTTTTTGCAGCTGTGGGCTCGTGGTCAAGAGATTGCCGCCATCATCTTGTTGGAGGCTTGATCCGGCGGCAGCGCTATGCCCGTAAAAATTTATCAAGGCTCCCAAGTTGTAGTAATAGTCAACCGCCCAATCAATTGATTCCGTCGTATGCTCTTCGATGGCTTGACTAACTTGCGTCCCCACATACCAGTCGCTCACGGGCAAACTCAAAAGCGGATACCGAAGACCCGACGTTTGGGTCGAAAGCGTCCAGTGCGGAAACGGGCCAAGTTTTTCTTCACCGGACGTAGCTATGCCCAGTTGTGATATGATTTGTTTGGAGGTCTCCCTTGTCGCATTGAAGGAAGGCGATACGAATTCGCTCAAGCCGCTTCCATTGGTCAATCCCCATCCCCGAAGATCGGAAACCGAATTTGAAATTGAGACAAAGGCGTAGGTTGTGCCGTTAGAATACCCAGCCGGAGGCGGGTTTGTGACATCTAACGCCTCATCCGGACCCCAGTGCCAGTAATTATAATTAGTTATGGACAAACTTAAATCATTAGCATTGGGCAAACCGCCGTTATGAGAACCGATGGTTGCGCCATAGAGCGTAATCGCACGACTTAAACTGGCGATTTCATTACTTTGATCCGTCGAACCATACTCGGTCCGCAACGTTCCGGTGCAGAAATAATAATCCCCTCTGGCTGGCTGGCCAAAAGAGTTGATAACCGAGTTTTCAAATTGAGCCGAAGCTTCGATGGAATTGATAAAATTCGTGTAGTCTTCAAAGTCATGACGGAACAGCACCGCAGCATCATACTGATAAGGCCACGGACTGAGTTTGGGAATGGACATTTTCGCCGATTGAAACGCCCATTGAATGACATTTCGAAATATACCATAAGCATACATACCAGAATCCATTCCTCCATGCCCAATTAATGGCTGCATTGCTGCGTCATAGATGAAATAACCTTTGCCATAGGATTTCACCAGCAGATAGGGAGAATTATTATGGCCGTCTCCAAAAATACCCCCATTGGCTACTATTATGGCATCTCCAACTTGAACCTGCCAGGACAAATGCAAGGCGTTGATTGGGTGATTCGGAGCGATTCCCCAAGAAATATCATCAGCGGAAAGTGGCATACGCCAATAGAGTTGCCCGTTGGGAATATGACTCACAATGGGATGGGAAATCACATTGGAAAAAAACTCATTCTCCTGCCAATTCGACAGATTGGTGTTGACCATATGCACCCCCATCGCGTTGGCAATGGCAAAGTCGCCACGGGTGGTGCCGTCGGTGTTGCGTGTGAAAGACGACGAGCCAACAAAAAGAAATCCGCCGCTGGCAACGTAATTGGTCAATTGAGCGATTTCCCCATCGTCAACCGCCTCCGCGGCGAGGCTGATGACAATGGGATATTTGGGTGAACCATCGGCATTGGTCAAAACTCCTGATAGGATGTTGGAGTCGCCCACAACTGTGAACGCTGTTCCGTCAGAGCGCAGCGTTTCCTTGATGGAATCCGGCATCACAAAGTAATTCCAATTGGATGGCCACCATTGATAACCTGTTGTCCCGGTCCCCGTGGGCGTGTCAGCGGTTGCCGGCATGGTTGCCAGCGCCCGGGTTAATTCCGAGTCATGAATAGCCACAATGGGAAGGGTGCTCTGCCCTCGAACCAATGAGGCCACGCCACTGACACAAAGAAATAGAGTGGCGAGAAATGGCGCAAGTCGACTCCAGCAGGCATTAGAATTTTTAGGATTATTTAAGACACTCATTTGCATTACTTAATTAACTGGCCGGTTTAGCGGGCTTGAATTCACGATTAGATTGCACACCAAATTCCAAATCTGTTGTAACTAATTAACCTCTAAATCCTTAATATGTTTGAACCCTCATTTGGAACAACTTTACCCTCGAATACTTTAGCATTGGAAGACAAAAAAACAAGTAATTTTAAATTCACCTACCCAAACGATCGGGATTTGATTAGGTGTCTTGCTTTTGAAAAATAATAGTATGGAATTCCCAATCGAACAAAGGACGCTAATATCTTTGTTCGTAATTTTCGATCATATTTCAAAGCCAGAGACAAGGCCTCCATTTTTACGGGTAATTTTCTATAATAAGATTGCTCCGAAAAATAATACAATTTGTCTGCAACAAACGGCCATGCTTCTTCGGTAATCCAACCTTGTTCGATATGTTTACGACAGATCTGAATGCTGGCGGTTAACATCTTGTCTATGCTGCCATGGGCCATCGAATTGGAAACTATTCTGTATCGTGCAGAGATATCCTCCGAGTAGTAAAAATCATATAGGCGGGATATCCTCAACCACATATCCCAATCTTCGAAAAAAAGAGTTTCATCATATACGCCAACCCGTTCAAAACATTCGCGACGCACAAGGGTTGCCATACCTGGAATGAAATTTCCTTTCCATAAGGCAGTATAGATGTTGCCAGAGGGCTTTAACTCAAACGCCCATCGGGAATGCGACTCAAGAAATTTTTCATCTAAAAGTTTCCCATCTTCACGCATTTGAAAGGCATCACTATAAATTACGCCAACTTTATCGGGGAGACGCTCAATCAAATCAACCTGGCTTTGCAACTTATTGGGTTGCCAGATATCGTCCGTAGCAACACCCGAGATGTATTTTCCTCGCGCAAGAGATAGCGCTTCATTTGCGGTTCGACAAATACCCGCGTTCATATCATGCTTCAAAAACTGGCAATTTCTGCCAGTCTTATAAATCCATGACTCAATGATCTCCTGCGAACCATCCTGCGAACAGTCATCGGTTATGATGAGTTGGATGTTTGAATAAGACTGGCGTCCGATGCTGTCCAGGCACTCCTGTACAAAACGCGCATGGTTATAACACATTGCAATAACCGTCACGAGTGGCTTTGATCCGTTACTCGAGTCGCTCATAATTTTAAAATCTGTTCATATCCTAAACGAATTTTCACAAGGGTGCGGGGGTGGAGTAAACAACCGGGGTATGCCATGATCTTTACACAAGCGCTGGAAATCATCGCATTGAATAAAATTCTGTTTCAACCCGCGACTTGGCTCAAACGCTTCACCGGTTTTATCAAATTGCTGATGCTGGTTTTTTCTCATTTCAATGGTTCACCAACCCCGGGAATCTAAATGGGCTTGCCATTTGGCGAAATGGTTCCGGAAAGAAGCATTTCCTGATGGATTTTGCAAGGATCTTCAACCCGCTTGGCCGGCGGTTTATCCCTGCCAGTCACAAGGTTGACTGCCCGGACGAAATTCCAGCGCACCATCGGCCAGCACCAATAGGTAATATCTATGCAGGTTGTTTTTATCGGCAAATTCGCTTTCCATTTTGCCCGCATTTTCAAATAAGCTTTCCAGAACTGCCATGGGAGCATCCGGTATTGATTCGTATTATGAATACAGAAAGCTGCGATCGCGTAACATTTTTTTTTCTGCTTTTTGGATTGCTGACATATGTCCGCACCATACATGTGGAAGCCTGGAATTTGCGGATCAAAACGCAAACCCGATGACTTGCGCACTATCAGCACCACTTCATCCAGCGAGTCCACTTCCCGGCCGCCTTGGAATTCAGTCCCTAACACCTGCCTCCAGGCGCCATCATATACATAACCCGCCGTTTCTGCCGAATTCTTGGTTCCCCAGACACCCAGAACGCCCCAGTCAGGATCGGTTTCGGCCAGGATTTTGATCGCCTCCTGCACTTTTATTATCCAGCCTGCCGGCAGATAAACATCCTGATGCACGAAGACGAGCATATCCGTTTTCGCCTCGGCAATTGCAGAATTGAAAGCCTCAGCAACATTGTTAAAACCTCTTTGAAGAAGCAGATTTGAAGCATATTGAACATCAGGAGAACTCAATAGACAACTATTCAGTATCGCGTCGCTGTTTGTTGCGCTTATCAGCGTCCACTCCGAACTGCATCGGTCAGATCTGGGTTCGAAAGCGCTGGTGTTAGGTTCCATTATTTTAGAACCTGGCAAAGTGATGGCGTGGCCACGTGATGGGAAAAGCCTGTCCCTTAACGCCAGAGCCGGCTTTTCAACGATCTTTGTAACCGTTGCTCCAACGAGTATGCATAATGTTGCACTAATTGCGACCAAGACAAGCCATCTCAATCCTTCGTTGCTAATGTGAGTTGTCAAAAACCCGTCAAGTAAATACTTTTCAGCGATTCCGATCACAGTCACATGCCAAACATAAATTGCGTATGAATTGGCACCAATCCACGCCACGATACCACGCCTGTTGACAGTTATGTCATTATCCTTGAAACTACAGATCCCGACGAGAATCCCAGCACTACCCAAAAGCCACATTGTGGAACCAAACCCCGCCCATGACAATACTGAGAAATTGAATACGCATGGAATAGCCCATAGAATCAGCGCAATGGTTACCAACGATTTTGGAAAGCGTCCCATTCCAACAAAGCGATCAGGGAATTGGATTGCCATGACGGCAAGCGCCACACCAGTCATCAAGGCGTCGAAATGGAGATGCGAGGCATTCTGCGAAGATAGCACAATAGTTCCAGTAGCCTGTTGGTGGAGAATGGAAAGCACTCGCAATCCAGCGCACACCGGAATTGCGCATAAACAAATCGGTATTAACCATGTCCACACCCTTTTGGGACCCAAAAATAGCATCACAAACGGCAGAACCAGGTAAAAATGCTCCTCAACCGCAAGCGACCAAGTATGCCCAGCAGGATTTGGAGCAATATAATTCTGGAGGAAGATGAGGCTTGTGAGATATTGACTCACGCCACTGCTGAATACCTTGCTTGCGCTTTCGTCACTAAAGAACGCCTTCAAGACAGGCATCAAGATACAATATGCAATGAAAAGATAATAAACAGGATATAGTTTGAAGCCTCGTCGTATTAAAAACCGTGCAATATTTACATGGGAATACCTTTGCATTTCAGTCAGCAATAGAGAGCCAATCAAGAAACCGCTTAAAACAAAAAACAAAATTACACCCACAGGCCCAACTTGATGCCAAAATGCGGCAAAAGATGAAATCATGCCATTTCCAGTTGGATAAAAATGGAAATGCACACCTATCACCAGCAGAATGGCAAAACCTCTTAAATCATCAAGTCTTCCGTTGCGAATACTCTTCTTCATCATGAAAATAGCAATACATCACCGTGAACGGCAGCAGCAAATTTTTGAACGGTTGAAGGCATGCCCATTGAACTTTGCACTGGTTGGACTGGCTAATCCTGCCACGATTTATCCCAAACCTTCGTCATTCGCAGCGCTAAAGCGCATCACCAACTGGGAATGTTATCCCAATCACGGGCTGCTGACGCGATAGAAGCTGATACCAGCCCCGGCACCCGTGTCCGTATAGGTGTTGGCAGAGATGCCGGTTTGTAGCGCCGTCCAACTCACGCCGCTGCCCAGAGCCGGTGCGCGCCACACCGTATAAGTGTAACTACCTGCCGGCGTCGGCGTCCAATCCAGTGTGGTACCATTACCACTTAATGAAAAACTGTTAATGTCAATGCTCGTCAAGATTGGCGGCGTGGTGGTGAAATATTCGTAGGCTCCAATGTCCCAAGCCGGTCCCTGCGGACGAAAAATTCCGTCTTTATCTGTATTGAAATAAGAGAGAGTCTCGCCATTGTCCTTCGCCGAGGTATCCATACCGGCCAAATGCAGGTTATTTGAAACACTGCCTGGCAAATAGGTAATGAAAGCTGGTGCCCCGCTTTGGCCATTCGATTGAGTAAATCCCAAAGTTGCGTTGCCTTTCGATCCAGCATTAATGAGATTGTTGGCTGATACCATACCGTTGGTCAAAAATGTCCCCGTCCAGGTCAAATAGCAGACGGGATAGCCATTTGCAGGATTGCCACAATTATAGAAAATATTATTTCGGATAAACGCGTTGCTGAAAGTCGAGCTTCCGCTTCCGTTATAAAATCCGATGGCCGGACCATAGGCATTCTTCAGCGCCGAATCAATGAATGTGTTATTATCAATAAAGCAATTATTGACAGAGGATATTGTTCCAAAGCTAGTATATATCCGCAAGTAAAACATTCCGCCACTGCCGTCCGTCACCCGGAAAGTGTTGTTGTAGATATAAAGGTCGCCGCCGTAGTTGAAACCCGCTGTCCCATTATCCTGATCCAGCAACGAGTCGGCGCCATTGGCAAAATCATTGGCGTAAATCTTGACGTAATGCGCCTGAATCTGAATCAAATCCTGATGCTGTTCGCTGGAAACCAGCGTTCCCACTGCGCCGTAAATGACGTTGCTGTAAACTGTTAATCCTCGACAGCCTGAGATCCCGTCTGCCCCGGTCCCCGCGCTAGGGTTGAGCTTATTCACCTGAATCGTGTTGTTATGCACCAGGGTCAGGTCGTAATTGGTCGTGGATGTGCCATTCCGCAGGACCAGCCGGATGCCAGACTCTTCCCGAATATCGTGCAAGTAGTTGTACGCAAATTCCCCCCCAGACCCGTATATGCCCCAAACACCAACTGACGCTGTGCTGATATCCACGCCGAAAATTGCCGGATTGACACAGTAGGATACGTCGATAGCAAAGGAATTGTTTCCTATGAATGTCAGTTGGCTGCAATTCGTGATTTGCAGGTGGATGACTCCATCGTAACGACCGTCCACAGTTACATAGTTGTGCTGGTTAAATTCTATCGGAGTCATATATCCGTTAGCGTTTAAAATTACCGTCCCGTTATGCCCAGCATCCTGACCAACAGCAATGACGATGTTAGATCCAGCCACACCCGATGCGCCGATGGACAACATGCTGTTTCCGCTCGCAATGTAGGTCTGTGAAACAGCGCCCCCGCTAATGTAGAGCGTGCTTCCCGCCGACACACCGCCAGAACCCCAAATAATACGAGAAAAGTTGGTCCAAGCGTTCGCCCAACTCGTGCCGTTGTTGGCTCCAGTGGCAGCGTTGTCAACATACCATTTGGCAGCACGGCTCGAAATAGCAAAGAGCGTGCTAACGGCTACAAATAATATGACTTTGCGAACCTGCATCCTGATAATTGCTTTACAAGAAAAGTTGAATGCCATTGGCGCTGTCAGAAACCATGAATTCTGCCGAACCCATTTGCATCCTGTTTCCGGGAGGCGCACCAGGAAATTTTACCGTTTTTTACCGATTTTTACCAGTGACCGCTTTTTCATGAGCGGTTTGGCATCGGGGTAATTGAACATAGGTTACCATAGCTTACCAGAGATTACCAAAGAGGAACTGAAATTAAATTTGGCGGCAGGATGACCCGCCCGAAACCTTACCGTTTCACTTCCATTTCTTAACCAAAACATATGCACGAACACCTCATCCGGCCGTTGGCCACCTTCTCGCCATCCGGTGCGGAGAAGGCAAGTTTGACAAGCCAACTCACTGAATGATGATGCTCGGCGGTGGCGGGGTTGGTGGCGCGGGCAAAATAGAGAATCCGGCAACTTGAGTATTTGCTTCCCGGCCATAAAACAGGATCTGGTGAAGGCCATTGGTCAGGGGAAATATCCAGGGAACAAATTGATTGGCGGTGTCTGTGCCGGTGCCACGCCAGCTTACCAACCGTCCCTCAAAACCTGAAGTCATCACGATATCCCAAGTCATGCCGGGATCCTGCGGAACCGCGTCAATGTTGACGTAGAGCGAATTCGCCCCGTCGTTGGGGGCATTCACCAATGCCTGAACCTCATAATTTCCCGCATTGGTTATTGTAAAATTATAGATCGCAATGCCGTTGCCGTTGATGCCCACGGTTTGAACAGGCTGATAGAAATATATGGTCGTTCCATTTGTCCCGAAAACAAAGGGAGCAGTGATCGAACCATTTTGCGCCGCAAAGGTCAGATTTGCCGAAGCGATCGGCGGCGATTCAACATTCAGGGTAAATTGGGAATGGGCCGAACCCTGACTGTTGCTGATACTCAATGTCCAGACATAAGTGTTTCCGACCGTGGATGTGCCATAGCTGAAGCTCGCGGCTGAAACGCTGCCCGAACCGCCCTGAAACACCACCTGACTTCCACCATTCACGGTATAGCTCCATTGATAAGTCAAGGCATTGGATGCGGTCGCTGAAAGCGAAACCACGGTGCCCGAGTAAATTTGCAAACCCGCCTGATTCTGGTCAACGTCCGAAGCATTCGCGCTGATCGCCGAAACGGTCGGCGGCGGACTGGCCGAACCAATGCCATAAACGAGTGCATTCGTTCCACTGCCGCCAGTTACTGTGAACGTCACAACATTGGTCACCGCGCCGGCCGTGTTGGGAGCAAATTGAATGCTCAAAAGCTGACTCTGGCCCGCTGCCAGACTGAAGTTTCCATTGGTCATTGAAAAGGGGGCTCCCACCGCAGCCGTTCCCGTAAGAACCCCGCCACCAATATTATGAACTGAAAACGTCTGGTTGCTGGTTTGGTTGACCGGGGTCGAGCCGAAATTGAGGTTGCCGGTTGAAAGTGAAATTACAGGGATATTCAAGGAGACGACGTTGGTTGCATATTCATAAGCTCCAACGTCCCAAGCTCCGCTGGATGGCCGTGCATTGCCAAGTAAATCGTTTGTAAACAAACCCAGCGAAGTCAGATTTGTTCCTATACCCACCGTAGAGGCACTGCTGTTAGCCGGTTGCCAGTTGTTGCCAGAAGTGTATCCCGCAGCCGTTGCCGCCGTTAATGTTTGCGCCAGATCGTTCAATTCGGTCACGCTTCCAAATGAGGAAGTATTTATCGAGCCGTTAATCACATGATTGTTAAAACTGACAAGTTTTGCCCCGCCAGCAGTCACTGATCTGATAAAGCCGTTTGGACAGACAACCGTATTGTTGTAAACGTAAAGAGTTCCACCACTGCCCTGACACTGAATGGCAATTGGCGCGTTGTTGTAAATCAGATTGTTCCAAATATAAGCAGTCTGCCCATTATCGGCATTCATACACATTCCGATGGTGTCATGGATTATGTTGTTATACCAGTAGCATGTTCCAGAGCCTTCTGATTCGATGCCATTCTCGTGAACACCTGAAAAGGATGAGTAAATCGGACCAACATTGCATCCAGCGATTATACCACCATCGGGTAGAAAGCCGTTGGCCATGTGCGCCACCGTGCAGTTCAGCACGTTGCCAAAAAAGTGATACATGGCATAACCGCTGGCCGAGGTCGGGGTGTTGTTTGGAGCCCCGTCGAATACACAGTTGCTAACTGTGCCCTGAGATGAGGTGACCGTGGCATTTCCGTTGATGCCAAAAAAGGCATCAGAACCAAATCCGGTAATGACCCAATTTGTAAAAAGACAGTTAGCAACGAACTCATTTGTCCCTTTGTAAACGTCAATCACCGTGCCCTGACCCCAGTGGAGAAATTGAATGTTATCTACGGTGATGCACCCTTGGTCAACACCGTTGTTGAAATCGTGCATTTGAAAAGCCAGTTGAGCTACACCGCTAGTGCCGCCACCATCAAAGACGGGTTGCGACCATGATGAGCCAGAATAATAGCTAAATGACACCCCATAGTAATCATATGCTGCCGGTGTGCCGCCGAATTGCATCCCATTTCCTGATCCGTAATCTGATGCTTTAACCACCGTGTAAGGCCATGTCACACCGCCCTTGAAAATAAACCTGTCACCAGCGCTATGGGTATAGCTGCCGGAAAAGTTGGTCATTATGATCGGGCAGAACTTCCACGGGGTCGAGGTCGAGGTGCCATTGTTGGCGTCCGAACCACCGACGTAATCAATGTAATACGTTGATGCAGTGCAATTTATTGTAATACAATTAAGCACAACAAAGACTCCTAAGGCCAATTTGACGCGCATGTGGGAAATCAACAACCGGCGATTCGCGACAACGTGCGAAATAGCGGAGCTGGTTGCGTTAAACAGCAATCGAACGAGCTCATTTTTCATTTTGAATATTTCTAGCATGAATTGTGCCAGAAGGTGGAAACACTGATTCCACTCGCGCCTTGCCTGATGGTTTTCACAGTCTTGACGTCCTGCCGACAGCTTTGAAGTGGGGTTGGTTGTCGCCAGCCAAGTGACAGGTAATGAATGTCGGCGATAACGATATCTTGACAATTCCAGGTAATTTCACACTTAAAACGGCTGTTTATTATACACTGACTGGCAAAGGTTGCGTCCTGACTGGCAAAGGAAAATGTGGGATTTGGCAACTGCCGGGCATTGCCGAAAGCCAGCTTGAAAAGGCGAACATCTCACCATGCTCGCGGCTGGCAATGGACTGCCCTGCAGCTTCGTCGCGTTGTTTGTCATTTGGATAAACCAATTCCGCTGTTTCGCGAGAACTGGTTGAAGCGGCTTGAACAATGTTTTCATCAGCCAGCACAGCCATGGCAGCAAGCAACCAATACCAAATCACAACTATTTGATCAAAATAAGAAACTGAAAAGAACGACAGGCAATGCCCAATCAAGCAGGCACCAAAGGACCATACCAAAATGGCATCGTGGCTTTGAGAACTTGATGGACGAGAAGTCCTTCGGCCTACAATCTTAAAAGATTGGACAATCATCGCCAAGAACAGTCCGAGTTTTAAAATTCCACCAGCCAAACCCTCCGCTACATACTGGTCAATGATGTCCAAATTTCTTCTATCTCCCACCGTCACCTCTCCCCCTGGCGCCCAATGCGCCGTGTAGTCGGAACCCACCAGCCACCACTCGTTAAAGTGGTTCACAGCCTGCTCAATTATGTAAGATCGATACCAACCCGTGCCGCCGACAACCTCACTCAATCTGGCGAACATATACCATATCGGGGCATTCATTGTTAGCGCCAAAGCTAGGACCGCTAATACGATTCCCCACCGCACTTGACGCATTCGAGTTCGAATTCGCCACATGATCAAAGCCACAATTGTCCCGATGATTGCCAACAACGCTCCGCTGGAAGCCGCCGCCACGGTGCAAATGCCGGCTGCTATCGCACCCAATGATCCCAGTCGTCGGTCACTATGCCCCCCGCGAAACCAAAGGCCGATGAATAATGGGAATAAGGTGGCCGCATAAGTTCCAGCCAGAATCGGGTGCCGAAACGCTCCCTGACATCGCAACTTGCCTTCCCGTATGCCGGTGAATTCCGGAACTCCACCAAACACTGAAAATATGTTTCGGGTAGTGAGTTTTTCATTGATCATGCAAACTGCCATCACCACCAACATGATGGCAGCCAACCGAACTGCAAACACTATGTCGTCCGTGTTGCGCATCCAGCACCGAAATAGGAAATAGGATCCAAACGCGTTGAACACTTCTCCCGAGCGATTGTTGAACCGATCGAAAGAGGGATCGGTTAGAGTTCCCAGCACCAACGTCACGATACCCCACGCCAGAAAAAGCTTGTCCAGAGAATTCAACCGGAGTTCACTGCCCTCCTTTCTAGTCAGAACCCTCACTATGCCCAGCAACAGCAGGATTCGGAACAATTGGAAATGCATACCGGCCACAACCAAGCCCTGCCCCAACGGCATAAAACAAGTCGTGATTAGCAACGGCATCAGCGCACGCTGACGTGGCAACGAAAATGTCAAAACGACCATGCAGGCAAGGAATAACCCGCCCAAGACCGATATGCTGCTGGCATCCTGTTCCACGGTTTCAACTCTTTCCAGGGAAACTTGGTATGAGTATCCGCCGCAGCCGGCTGATTTGAAGCTTTCGTTGAAAGCGAACAAACTCTTCTGAAACCGGGCGAGTTTCACCCTTTAATCCTGCCACAACAAAACCGAGCAACTGACAAATACTCCCAATAATCATGGGCTTCTTCCCCATTCGACGCACACAGTGAGCAAAATAATATAATGGGTGATAACCTAAAAGATAGAATCTTCGCCCCCATTTCATTCCTCTTTGCAATACGCCGGCTCCTCCGAACCCCTCCGGCCGTAAGTGCATAACTTCGATTTCTGGAAAGGAGCGGACACGCCAGCCAAGCATCATAGCTGTCATTTCGGCAATAACATCTTCGCCCCCCACTTCCACAGGAGTATAGCCGCCCACCTGCTCAAAACATTGACGCCGAAAGAAATGCACCCCCCCGGCCACATGAAAGTCTTCACTACCCGCCCGAATATTATCAGTGCGGTGCGCATGTTGATCAATCACTGCACCGCCGCATAAACCAAGACGTGGGTCCGCCTCAAAACGCTCCATCAAAAGCTGGTAATAGCCGTCCGAAAACCGCAAATCCGCGTCCAAAATCCCGATATATTCAAACGAAAGGTTTTTAACGAGTTCGCAGCCATGCTGAAGAGCATATACCTTGGAACTGAAATCCCGCGACCGACCGGCCGGCATTTTAGCCTGTTTCAGGAACGGCAAATCACGACTTCTGATTGTGATTCTTTCCGATGTGTCATCGGTCGAACCGTCATCCACAATCACCCACCGCAAAGGTGGGAACGTTTGAGACGCAATCATGTCCACCAGCCGGTCAATGTAAGCAGCTTCATTCCGGCAAGCAGTGATCAAAACATAGCTCCGATTTGGCGCACTCATACTTGGCTGGATTTTTTCCCGGCTGCCACTGCGGCGATCGTTTCCGGAGACAACAGCCAAAGCAGGCACTGAAACCCCCGGGTCAATTTAAGGCGGTGTTCCTGCGCGCGCGCTGTCTGCCCGCACCAAGCCGCGGCATAACCGAGCATCCGTAATAGCTGCTCCAGACACAGGATGAGAAAAAAACACTGTTGTGCGAACCAGCTATGGTGTTTTTTCCAGTAACGCAAATTTGCCCGTTGCTTCTCAATGAAAAACCTGACCGGCGCGTTTGCGGAACTGGCACCTCCATAATGAATGGCTTCGGCACCGGGAATGAACACCACCTGCCAGTCATTGACCCAAAACCGCCTGCACCAATCCATATCCTCGCCATACATAAAGAAGCCCTCATCCAATAATCCGACTTTCAGCAGCGCCTCCCGCCGCACCAGCCAGAAACACCCGCTAAGGATATCCACCGGACGCAAATTGTCATGATCCCAATATGGCATCAGGTAACCGCCGAACAGGCGCACATGAGGGAAAAGGCTGTCCAGCGCTATCCCCCGGCAGAACATGTTCCAGAGATTTGGAAAACCATGGCAGGATCGTTGCAGTTTCCCGTCTCCACCCAGAATGCGCGGCCCAACCATGCCCGCCTCCGGATGTTGCGCACAGTAGTCCACCAACCGTGTGATACAATCCGGGAGCACCTTCACATCCGAATTGATGAGCGCAAGATAACGCCCCCGACTTTGTGCGATGCCGAGATTGTTAGCTTTGGCAAAACCAAGATTGGCTTCGTTGCGAATCAAACGCACATTAGGAAAACCTTGCTCCACGCTTTCAGGAGAACCATCAGAAGAAGCGTTATCCACCACAATAATTTCCATCGGATAACGGCATACATCCGACGAAAGCGAATTCAGGCACTGCACAAGATAATCCCGTGCATTCCAGCTCACAATAATCACCGAAAGATCCAAAGTTGGAGCATTTTCAAAATAAACTTGCCCCCCCACCGATTCTCCCGAATTTTGAACGACGGTTTCCACGTGCTAATTACCACGACCAACTGTTGTTTCACTTAATTTTGCGAACCGGAAATGCGCCCCGTCCGCGCGGACAAATTCAAGAAACGGACTCAAGCTTTGTTCATTCGTCCGGGTAAACTGTTTTGAATGGCCAATCAAGATAAATGGCAGTTCAGAGGTCTGGTCAGCATATTTGACCGCTGCCCGCTTGAGTGCGGCAATTAATTGGCGACCGGTGCATTGGTTAAAATCCGCCTTCCAAGCATGTTTTTTAGACAAAATTGAAAGCATTTTCACAAACTTTTCACCCGGAGATTTCCGTGCCGAAGCGCCAACTGTGCCGGGAGAATAGTCATTTGTCAGGGAATGGGCGCGAGTCATTCTCGCGCGGTAAAACCGGCTAGGTGTCAGGAATGCGCCAATCCAGCGGCGTTCGCAATAAATCGGTGCTTCGATCAGTTTTCCACTGACGCTCTGCCGGCAAATGTCATTTTCATCCGCCAGCCAGGGAACCAATTCGCTGTGAGCATTGGAATAATCGAAGCTTACAATGCCCTCACGCCGACCGTATTTGAACACTGACGTGTCAACGCGGATGTTATTATCGAGCAAGGCACGAACGACGTTGCGCGAGGGACTCATCGACCAGTTCGCCGCCCGAAAGGCGATGCATTCATACTTTGGATCCACGGGCTGCAACAAATTTTCGAGAAATTGCTTTCCCAACCGAACGATTTGATTCAGCCTTTCCAACGGTAACCCCGCAAAATCATATTCCGACCAATCCTGATGCCAGCGGCCATTTTCGTGATGCGCATTAAAATAGGAAGCATGCAGATGGAGTTGCACGTCGTGTCCGCGCCGGATGGCCTCACGAAGCTGTTCTGTGATGGCCTCATAATGATAATCGTCTTGTCCGTGCCGCTCCTGATATTCCTTAAATTTGAGGATTTCCGCGACGTCCGCCATGATGGTCAGCTTCGCTCCGAATTTATCAAAAAAATCCATCAACCGGCCCGTCGGCTCCACCATCAAATCATATGGGCACCCCTCACCGTTCCCATGAATTTCGTAATCAAGGGTGAAAAGAACATTAAGCATATTGGCGCCAGCCAGATTTTAAATTGCAATTCCAGATACTCAACCCTGTTCAAGAAGGCTGTTGACAATTCGTTCCGCCGCCCGGCCATCCCACAACGGGGGAATATTGCCAAATTCCGGCTCTCGCTTAAGAACTCCTTCAATGTCCGCCGACAAGCATTTTAGATCGGTCAATTTATTGCTGCCCATGGAGACGGTGATCGGACGTTCCGTATTGGGGCGCAAGGTCAGACAGGGTGTTTTGAAATAAGTGCTTTCTTCCTGCAGTCCGCCGGAATCCGTCAGAACCAGGCGGGCGTTTTCCGTCAGAAACAATGAATCATGATAGCCAATCGGCTCCAGGATTTTCAGGCCATTGTCCTGATTCAGAGAGATGGCGAATTGCGCGCACATCTTGCGTGTGCGCGGGTGCATCGGAAACACAATTGGAATCTGGCCGGCGATCCGTTTCAATTCGGTCATAATCGCCACAAGGCTGGTCTGGTCATCGACATTGGAAGGACGGTGCAGAGTCACATAAACAAAACGCTTTTTCTCCAAACCTATGGTTTTTGGCAGATGAACAGTGCGCGCTTTTTCGAGATTGGCCACCAGCGTGTCAATCATCACATTCCCAACGAGCTTTATTTTCGAATCGGAAACCCCTTCGCGGCGTAAATTTTCATCGGCATCGGCTGAAGGAGTCAGCAGCAGGTCGGCCAGTGAATCGGTCACTAGGCGGTTGACTTCCTCCGGCATGTTGCGATCGAAGCTGCGCAGACCGGCTTCAACGTGTGCCACCCGGATACTCATCTTTGAGCAAACCAGCGTGCAGGCCATGGTCGAGTTGACATCGCCGACCACTACCACCCAATCCGGTTTCTCCTGTTCGCATACGGTTTCAAAGCTGGTCATGATCCGGGCCGTCTGAACAGCGTGCGATCCGGAGCCGACCCCGAGATTTATGTCCGGTGGCTGAATGCCTAGTTCCCGAAAGAAAACCGCCGACATGGCTTCGTCATAATGCTGCCCTGTATGCACCAACCGCGCGTCAATCGCCGTTCCGCCATTTTTATTAACCGAATTATGCTGACTGATTGCCTTCATGATCGGAGCCACCTTCATGAAGTTGGGCCGGGCACCAGCGATGACAAGCACTTTCAGATTTTGGTTCATTTTTAATGTATTACGTTAACTGCGGATCAACTACGGCAATCTGTATTCACGATCTCTTCAACTTGTTGCACAATTTCCATCAACGCTGCTCGCGGTTCCAAACCTTGCAAGACTTTTTTCTCCCTGGACTTGAGAATGATCTTATTTTCCACATCTTCGATTTTTTCAATCAAAGTCATCTTTCCCTGACTCTGCAGGTGGCGATCCACCGCACCGCTTTTGCCCCGGAAGATGCTGTAAACAGGAACTCCCAGCGCCGCCGCTTCGCGATTCATCGTTCCACCGCCACTCACAACCAAATCGGAATGCCAAAGTAAATTGAGACCATCCACCGCCTCTCTGGGGATAATGACTTTGGAATCGGCGAACCACTGCGGCCAATTCGCCCTAATGTCGGCTTCCTGATTCTTGTTACGGGGCAGGAGAACCACTTGCACATTCGGAGAAAGAAACGCCCTTTCCATGAATTTCACAAAAAATTGATCACTTTCCGGATTGTGATAATGAGCCTCGTTTGCCGGCGGACGAACCGTAACAATCACATTATCTTCACGCAAATGCAGTTGCTGGCGGAGGGATGAATCCGGCATAAATTCAGGAGCATAGACATCTTCCTTGATTCCGTGGTATTTTCGGATCCTTTCCCTGGCTTTGCACTGTAAACTTTCATTGAACAACACGTCGGGGACAATTTCCCACCGGGGCCGGAGGAGCAATGGTGTCTGGGCATGTTCATAATCCATGATCATCACGGTAGGAATCCGGAGGAGATTGCACAGGAGAATTTGGGAGCGGGAACCGTGCGACAAACCCATGATGGGGCGTTCCCGCATAACAAATGGAAGCAACTGCGAAGTTCGCCAAATGAGTCCCAGAATTTTTAATACGCTGTTTTTCCCGTAATGACGGCCAACTTTTTTGTATACCAGACCAAATCGCGTTGCCAATTCGCAGACCTGAAATGCGTCACGAGCAGTCAAAACTACTTTAAAACCATGTTTCTCAAGTTCCCTGATGATTGGCTTAAAAAATGGCACATGAGGCGTGTTATCCAAATCAATCCATATTATTCCCTTCACCCCTCCAGTTGTGATGGACGATGGCAGATGATTGGCGGGGCAACTATGGTCGTTCATGGCAACATTGGGACACAGGTAGTGCGCGTCATTCCGTGCGCGCCACCATGGCGAATCAGAACACGTTCGTTGGCAGATGGCGGCGGGCAGAGGACTGCCCGCCTTACCGCTGATGTGCCAATGTTAAGTTTAACTGCCATAGATGGTAGTGAAATCAATGCTTAGATTGGGTTAAATGGTTGCAGGATATCAACTCATTCCACGACATTTTCGAATAGATCAGGCGGACATTGCCACTCAGCACATGTCTATTTTCGCTTCAAACATCGTTCAAATACTCCTGGTGCAACTGAAGCGGGACGTAGGTCTTGGTTTTGTTGAGCACCGTGCTGACATTGGCCTTGGATTCGCCCAGAAGTTTGGTCACCTGCTTGACCACATCCTGGTTGGTCTTTTCCGACTCGATGACGAGTAGCACCTGATCCATGAGACCGGAAAGCCGGGCGGTGGCGCTGGTCTGGTTGACCGGCGGCATGTCAAAAATAATGTAGTCGTATTGACTGGCCCGGAGTTTGGGCATGAGCGCCGAAAGTTTTTTCGGCAAATTGGCCGGCAGCATGTCACCGTTGGCCTGTTCGACGGTGGTGTAAAGGTTGGCTTTGACCAGCGCACCTTTCTTCTCACTGTCCAGAACTTCATCCAAGCTGTAACCCAGTTCGCCCTTGTAAAATTGTTGGGCTGCCCCGCGTTCACCGCTGATGTTGACGAGCAGCACGTTGCCGTCGCCGGTCTCGGAAAGCGTGGCCGCCAGCCCGGCGGCAATGCTGCTGACGCCCGCGCCATGGTTGCAACTCGTCACGGCCACCAGCTTCGGATTATGAGTCACATTTCTGACTTCGAAATAGACGATCAGCCGGTCGCGCAGTCCCTCATAAAACCGTCGCAGTGGATGTTCATGATCCCACGGGGCGATGCTGTGGACGGTAGCTCCTTCCGCGTCGGCTACGTTGGCTGACGCATTGGCCAGCCGCCGCTGCCCGTCGCCCACGAGCCGGTTGTGTTTCCCGGAAGCGCCTTTTGCCATATTCGGGATGGAAATAAAAACCGGCAGCCCAAGCTTGTTTTCAATATCCGATGATCGCTTCACGGAGCGGTCTAAAAATAGTTCCAACGCAAAGGCCAAAGCCAGCCCGGCCACAATGCCGCCGGCCGCCAACATGCCCAGTTTTTTCTTAAACTTGGTTGACCAGCCCTTCAGCGGCGGCGTCGGCGATTGGATGATGCTGATATTTGAAGCCTTGCCTTCGTTCAACGCTTCGTCAATGTGGGAGCGGTCCAAGTGGTCGGTGAAGTATTTCAGGTTGGCTACTGCCGATTCCTTCTTCTGTTGCAATTCGGAAAGGGTGGCTTCCACCCGCTCAAAATTGGTCGCCTCTTTCCAAATCTGGTTCAACTGCGAATGCAGAAATTCAATTTTGGTTTGCAACGCCGCGATCTGGGCAGAATCATTCAGCGGATTATTGGCCGGATCCGCCGGATCCCGGGACGCATTCTGCACTGGAATATCCAGAGTCACCAACTGAGGATATTTTTCCTCAAGCTGGTTTCGGGTTTTCTGGGCGTCGGCAATCTGGCGGCGCACATCCTTGACCAACACATTTTCCTCGGTGAAACCCTGCTGCGTCAAATAATCATCTTCCTTTTTGTTGAGGATGGCGAGTCGTTCACAAATCCGCCGGTAGGCGTCGTATTGTTCCGCCGGAAGTTTTTCCACCGGCGCACCATTTGTTTCGCCCCGGGAGGAGGTCAATGCTTTCATCGCAGCCTGACGTTCCGCCAGATCCTCCTCGGCACTGGAAATTTGGCCCCGAAGCTTTGTTATTTGATCAGAATAGACCTGCTTTGCATCATCGGTGGCAATCACGCCAATTTCGCTGTGCGCCTGCTGAATCTGTTTGTCGGTCTCGGCCAGTTCGTCCCGCAACCGGGCGGTTTCATTCGTCAAAAAGCCGCCGAACACCCCACCACCGCCCTGCATCTTAAAATGCTTGCTGAAATAGCCGTCAATAATTTCATTCAAGGCAATCTGGGCGACATCCTTGTCGGGATGCTGGAAGGTAATGTGAAAGACACTGCTGCCCATCGTCGTTTCCACGGACAGTCCTTTTTTTACATAATAGGCCGCCTTGTTGGTATCCGCGCCACCGCCAACCGCTGCAAGGATTTTTTCGGGGGTCATGGCTTGAACCACCTGTTGGGCCAGATCCAGACTTTGCAGAATTTCCAGCTCAGTGTTGATGATATTCACACTCGGATCGGCCATCGGCCGGGCTTCTTCCCCGGGCACGTTGATCGGTTTAGCCTCCAGCACACTCAATGAAAGTTCCGCCTCGGATTTGTATTGTGGCGGCTTGATCAGGCACACCGCCAGCGCCGCCAGAATTCCAGCCAAGGATAAGCTGATGATCAGCCACTTCCTCCGGAACAGGACGTAGTAAATGTCCGCCACCGAAATTCCCGAATGCGGCGTGTCTGTCTTCTTATCGCTCATGAAGGGCAAACTGATTCGACATCCGAAACGGAGAATAATTCAAACAATCGCCTTCCGCGACTGTATGATTCGGGCCGGATTACCTGCCACCACCGCGCCCGGCGGCACGTCTTTGGTCACCACGCTACCGGCACCCACCAGCGCGTTCTCGCCGATGGTGATGCCGCACAAGAGTGTGGATCCGGAACCGATGGACGCGCCGCGCTTGACCAGAGTGGGAATACATTTCCAGTCAGCTTCCGTCTGCAAACGTCCGTCAGCGGCCGTGGAACGGGGGAAACGGTCATTGGTGAATGTGACACCATGGCCGATGAAAACTTCATCCTCCAGCGTCACGCCCTCACAAATGAAAGTGTGGCTCGAAACCTTGCAACGGTTGCCAATCTTGGAACCTTTCTGGATTTCCACAAAGGTTCCAATCTTGACGTCATCGCCGATTTCACAACCATAAAGATTGGTGAAATCGTAAATGCGGACATTTTTGCCCAACTTGACGTCCGGCGCGAGC
>Ga0182030_10005929_pt1 | contig 25860 bp, 20 predicted proteins | sample 812S3MmetaG_FD_121299 | JGI IMG/M metagenome (GOLD analysis project Ga0182030, IMG submission 121299) | Permafrost microbial communities from Stordalen Mire, Sweden - 812S3M metaG (Illumina Assembly) | ecosystem: Environmental > Terrestrial > Soil > Wetlands > Permafrost | place: Sweden...
CCCGGAAGACCCAGGATCGAGACCGTGGCCCCCGGGGTGGTGTATTGCGGGGATGCCGTGAGCTGCGGCTGCGCGGGAAAATCGTTGAGTGAGACGACTCCTTTCACGACGCCCGCCAGCGCCACGGGAATTTTCGGGTTGCTCATGTTCGAGATCCGGGTCAAGCCCCGCACGCCGAGCGAGTGGATTTCGGTGTGGAACGCGTCGCGCACTTGAGCCGCGGTGCCCGAGAAGTCGATCACCATGCCGCTCTGGCGCACGCCGTGCACGGTCATGCCGTGCGACGCGAGGCATTGGCTTCGGGCCGGGTGCTGCCACCGACCTCGAAGCTCTGGCGCTCATCGATGGACTGCGTCACCAGCTGTCTTACCGCCTGTGCCCGTGTGACCGGTGCAAGGCCGACGAGCGCGGCGAGTGCCACCGACAGTGCCAGCAGGCCTGACCGGGCACGCAGTGACGCCCCCGGCTTGGATGTATCAACCGGTCGATCTTTCATTTTCCTTCTCCTCGTTGATTGTTGTCGCAAGTCCCGCGCGATCGCTGCCGGGGCGACTTGCTGCTGAAGTCATCGCTCAGTTGCAAACCCGGCGCGGCACCAAATAGGTCCAGCCGGTGAACGCGTTCACCACCGGCACCGATACGACTGTGCACACGGGCACCACAACGACAGGGGCGGCAACCACCGGCGTGGCAATCACCGGCGTGGCAATCACCGGCGTGGCAACCACCGGCACCACGGGGGCCGCTACGACGGGCGCGGCGACCACCGGTGCGACGATCACCGGTGCGACGACCGGCGCCACGACCAGACGGCTCCGTATCCAAATGGCGGCGTCAGCCGAGGTCGCGGCGCCGGCGGCGAGGGCGGTGACGGCGAGGCCGCGAATCATCCACTGCTTGAAATTCTTGCTCATGTCTGTCTCCCGATTGAATTGAGTTGGTGGTCAAGGTGCGCACTTGCTGCACCCCTGCCGACCTAACGACGGGGAGACCGACTTTGGTGAAAAAATCAGTCGCTCAGCGCGCCGCCAGCGTGATTTCGCTTTGCCAGCGAGCTGCTTCGGCCGTGCGGCCGGTTGCCGCGCAGAGATCGCGAAGCGCTTCATACGCGGCTTGCGTACGACCGGCCCACTTGTCCTTGGTCTTCTCGAGCGACGAGATCGCATCGAGCAACAGCGGTTCCGCCTCGCCGTAGCGCTTCATCGCGACCAGACAGGTACCGATTTGCACGTTGGTGCTCGAGGCGAGCCAATCCTGCTTGAGCTTCCTGCGGGTGGCCGCCACACGTTGCAGCACTTCGAGCCCCGCCGCCTCTTGGCCGCTTCGGCAAGCCGCTAGGCCGTAAACCCCCCAGGCAACCTGGGTCCATGAATTGTCGTCACCGAGCACCCGGGACAGCCCTTGTGCGGCGGGCAATGCCTCGGCCGCTGCCTCCGCATACCGATGCTGCGCCGACAGATTGTGTGCCAGGCCTTGCTGCGCCATGCGGGTGTCCTTGTGGTCGGGCCCGAGTATGCGGCGATAGGCGGCGAGTATTTTCCGAAGCAGCGGCTCCGCGGCGGCTTCCTGATGGTTGAATTCCAATGCCGCGGCGTAGTCATATTCGATGTCGAGGAGATTGGGATGATCGGCCGGCAGATACTTTCGGTCGATCTCGAGTGCCTGCCGGAGTAAATCCAAGGACTCGGCATCCAGACCTTGGTCATGCCGCAGGGCGCCCAGGTTCTCGAACGGCAGCGCCTCTGCGGCGCCGAACGCATGCCCCGACCGCCGATGGACCTCGATCTCGAGTTTATAGATCGATTCGGCCTCCGCAATGCGCCCGGCGCTCTGAACCGCCTGGCCAAGCGCATCGAGCGTCTCGGTCAATTGTTTCTCGGCACCTCGACGGTTCTCGACCAGCGCAAGAGCTTGCCGCAGGACGGGCTCCGCTTCGTGCGGTTGCTCGGTTTGCAGCAGGAGCCGCCCCCGCGTCCCCAGGGCCTCGGACAAATCAAGGGCCCCACCGTCGTTCGCACGCAGGAGCGCTAGCGCGCGGGTGTTGGCGGCAAGCCCCTCGGGGTAGCGCCCGAGACCGTTGTTGGTTTCGGCGACCAGCTCCAGCATGGAGGCAGCAGCCAGCGGCTCCGCCTCGGCGAGAGTATCGATCTGGTGTGTCGCGGCGTCGAGGAGTTGGGCGACGGTGACATCCTTGCTGCCGACGCGGGGGTCGGCCGACTTCAGTAGGTTCTCCAGGAACTCGCCGCGCCGCGCCGTCATCTCTCGCGCCTGCTCCGCTTTGCGCGCCTGGAGTCCAAACGCCACCGCGCCTACGATTACCCCGCAGCCGAGTATCGCAATCACGCCGATGGCGATTCGCTTGATCCGCCGTGCGCGGCGCACGCGCCAGCGGGAACGGTCGATGAAGGTACGAACCGAGTCCGGCAGCACCACCTCGGCCGCCTCCAGGGCCTCGAACGCGGTGATCTTGTCGGCCGCCGCCAGCCAATCGTCGGATTGCGCGTGCTGCTGCCACGACTGGGTTTCACGCTGTGCGAGCTCGCGCGTCTGCAGCAGGCCCGTTTCTTTCTTCAACCACTCGGTGAGGGCGGGAAGCGTATGCAGGAGCGTGTCGTGCGCAAACGCGACCACGGCCTGTCCTTCGCGCTGATCGGTCACGCACAGACGCGCGTCGATGAATCGCTGCAACAGCCGCTCGCGGGCGGCATCGCCCCAGAGTTCGGCGAGCGCCGCATAGCGGCGCGTGGCGCGGCCTGCGTCATCGACGCTCACCAAGCTGCGGAATACCCGCGGCGCCACGAGCTGCGAGTCGTCATCGGCGAGCAATACCGCTTGCGCCGTGGTGGCGATACTGCCGGACAGGCCGCCGAGTTCCCGGTAGGCGGCCTGCGTCAGCACCTGGCCGGAGCGCTTCTGGTACAGCTCGTTCAACGTGAATTGCAGCATGGGCAGGCTGTCCTTCTCCCGATATGCATCTTCGCGCAGGATTTGATCGAGCGGCCTGCCGTCCGCGTCGATTTCAAAGGCCAGATCCGCCGCCCGCGCCGGCAGGGTGATCACCGAATCCAGGGCCGTGCCGCCCAGCGTGGCCAGGTAGTATTGCCCCTCGTTGGTGCCGAAAACTTCGCGTAGCTGCGAGTGACTCTTGAGCAGCGGCATCGCGTCCGCCCGGATCGAGGCCAATGTCCAGGCGCCGTCGGCCTGCAAAATCCGAAGAAATCGGCCGAATTCTTCGATCATCGCGTCGGGGAACCCGCGCACCAACAGTTCCTCGAATTGATCGATCAGCCAGACGAATCGCAGCTGCGCCGGCCAGTCCGTGCGGCGCCGGTGCGCAAGCTCCGCCAGGGTGCGGATCTCAGCGTTCGGCCAACTCGCCCCGAGCTCGGAAAATTGCGCCCACACCTCGGCGATCGAGCGGGCGAGTTGTCGCTCGTCGGTGCCGGCCGGTAACAACCCCGGCCGCCAGATGGCCCGACCGACTTCGGCGACGACGCGCCGTTGCGCCAGCGCGTCCTGGACGGCCTGCGACTGGAAACGGGGTTCCACCAAGGCGGGCAGGACCCCGGCCCGCAAAAATGAGCTCTTGCCGCTGCCGCTGGCGCCCTCGACCAACAGCCCGGGCGAACCGGATTTTTCCCGTCGCAGGAGCTGCTGGATCACGTCCCGAACCTCTGCGTCCCGACCGAAAAAAATCGCGTGGTCCGCGTAGTCGAAATGCTCCAGACCGCGAAACGGGTTGCGCAAGTAAACCTTGTCGAGCGTGTAGCCCAAGGCCGCCAACGCCTCGTCGAGGTGGGCAACGGGATGCAGCTCGATGTGCCCGGGAAGCCGCTCGGTGCTGCGCCAGGCATCGACCGACGCGCCGTCGGCGGCCGGATACAGAATCACGCCGCGCTTGACCCCGGAGCACTCCGACAGGTCACGGACTGCGGCGGCAATTTTCCCGGCGGTATGCTCGACGCTTTCGACGGAACCGTCGGCGGTGAGTGTTCCGGTGGCGGCGATCGCGGTTTCGGCCGTCGTCGGGAGCTTCCATTTTGCCGTGATCAGCGCGAGTGCAAACAGCAGGTCGCTGCTGCGGCCCATGACGCTTTGCTGTAAACCCGGCACTTCATATTCGACCGTGAGCTGTGCGCGCACGATGCCTTCGCCCCGCAGGATCCTACAGGCGAGCTGGCCCGCCGCCCGCGCCGACTCGAACAGCACGTCGTTCCTGACCGGCCGAAAGTGTACCGACAGCCCTTCGGGGCCCGGAAACTCGCGCAACATCCGGATGCGCAGTTCGGAACTCGAGGCGGTTTCGTGACCGTCGACCAGCAAAAGCCGGTACATCATTCGCTCCGGACAATGCCCGCCGGGCGGGTGAAAGACAAGTGAGATTGTCTTTTTACCGGCACAATGGCATTTATTACCACCATCGGAATCAGGCGGCCGCGCGAAACGATAGAACAAATCCACGGATCGAAAGTCTAGTACGGATGAATATCGATATCGTGCTTCCGGAGCAGTGGACTCCGGCATAGAAATGCCGACGACTACACCGATGAACTCCAAGAAACTTTCCCCTGCCGCGTCCATGTTCGAGAAGGTGTTGCGCGCCTTCGAGACCCGAGGCATCACCTATTCTGACGTGCTCGCGCGGCTCAGGCGGCTGCTCGCCACCGGCGCATTGCCGACCGAACTGTTGCCGATCCTGCGGCGGCGCGAGTCCGCCGAGCGCATGCCGGAATACGCGCGTTTGGAAGCCCTCTTATTGGAGGCGATTGAACAGAGCGCGGCGGCCGATGAACATCCCGAGTCAACCAGATCCGGGGATCCGGTCGCGACGGATGCGGCCGCGACCGAACTGCACCGGCCGGATGATGAAGTGTCCGTCGATTTGGAATTCGATGCGCCGGCCAACGCGTTGAGTTCGCCGAGAGGGCTGCGCGCAGCCGAGCTGGATTTATCGGTTCTTGCACAGCACTTGCGCTCGGTCGAGGAGAGAGTTCCGCCGCGCGCTGCCGCCCTCGAGGCACTGACGCGCTCCTTCGAGAAAGCCCGGGAGGGCGAGTCGGCGGCCGCGGAGCGGGCCGCGGCTCTTGCAGCGGACTTGGCAGCCACCGGGGCTGCGCTTCAGGCGGAGCAAGGCAAGCTTCGGGAAGCCGAGCAGGCGCTGGCGCAAAGCGTTGCGTCGGGCGAGGAGGCGCGCGAAACATCGCTGCAAGAATTGCAGCAATACCGAACGGAACTGCGCACCTTGCGCGAATCGATGGCCGAGCGCGATGCCACACTCGATCAGGCCCGGCGCGCGTTGGCTGAGCGCGATACGGGCCTCGATCAATCCCGGGGCGTACTAGCCGAGCGCGACGCCGGCCTCAGTCAAGCCCGACAGGCACTTGCTGAACGAGACGCCGGCCTTAATCAAGCCCGACAGGCCCTCGCTGAACGCGACGCCCGCCTCGATCAAGCCCGACAGGCCCTCGCTGAGCGCGACGCCCGCCTTGCTGTCCAGTCCCGGGAGCGCACGGTGCTCGAGGCTGCGCTCGAGGCGCGCTCGAAAGCTGCGGCGCAGCTGGAGGCTGATTTGGATACCCGGCGCGCCGAGGCAGAAGATGTGCCTGTGCCTGCGTCTTCGCCGGCGGAGCCTCCGCGCTCGAGACCATCGCTCGAGCGCCAGCGACTCCAATGGCTCGGCGGCCCGGCCCGCGCAATCGGGTGGGCGAGTGCAGCGTTGGTGCTCATTGGTTTCGCGTGGGTGTTCGCGCACCGCTCGCCCCCGGGTGCTGCGCCGGCGGCATCCGTGGCGGCTCCAAAACCCGGTTCGGTGCTCCGCGACTGCGCGAGTTGCCCGGAAATGACCGTATTGCCTGTGGGTCGATTCAAGCAGGGCTCTGCCAGCGGTCCCGCAATCGAGCAGCCGCTGCATTGGGTGGTCATCGGCCGCTCCATTGCCATGTCCACGGGCCCCGTCACGCTTCAGGACTTCGAGCAGTTCGTCACTTCCACGGGACGGGACATGCAAGGCTGCGACACCTACGACGGCGAGTGGAAGCACCGCCCTGCCGACAGCTGGGAACATCCCGGCTTCGCGCAAACGGGTGCGCATCCGGTCACGTGCGTATCGTGGAGCGATGCCACCGCCTATGCGAGTTGGCTCTCCGCCAAGACGGGCCATCGCTATCGGCTGCCGAGCGCCTCGGAGTGGGAGTACGCGGCCCGCGCCGGCGCTGAGACATCGCAGCCGTGGGGATCGGATGCCCAAGGCGCGTGCGCGGATGCGAACGTGGCGGACGCCAGCGCGGGACGTCGATATCCCGGATGGGCGGTCTTTCCATGCGACGATGGCAATGTGTATACCGCGCCGGTGGGCACGTTCAAAGCCAACCCGTTCGGTCTCAGCGACATGTTGGGCAACGTGTTGCAATGGACCGAGGATTGCTGGCACGAGAGCTACGCTGCCGCGCCGGTCGACGGCCGCGCATGGCTCGACGGCGATTGCTCCGTGCATGAGCTTCGCGGGGGCTCATGGTTCAGCGCCCCCTCCTATGTCCGGGCCGACTATCGCGACCGCTTTGCTGCTGATTATCGGACCAGCACTGTCGGCATCAGGCTGGTCAGGGAGCTAGGCCCATGATGCTCGCGCACCCGGGCGCCCCAGTTCCGGCTCGCGCGGCGCGGCCGCTGTTCTTCGCTGTGCTGCTGCTGTTCGCGGCCTGGGTTCCCGGTGAGGCCGCATCGGCATCGGACGATCGTTTCGCTTCGGCTGAGCGCGCGCGTTATGCCGCACTCTGCCGCGCGCACAAGGATCTCAACGCGTGCTCCGATGCGGTCCGTTGGAGCCCCGGCGATCCCGCGCTCATCGCCGCTTTGGCGGACGCCCTAATGCGCGCGGGCCGGGTGCCGGAGGCGCTTCGGGATTACCGGCGCGCCGAAGCGCTCGAGCCGGGTATGCATGGGCTGGACGCTAGAATCAAAGCGGCCGAGACAAAGTTGACCGACCGGCGCCAGCCCAAGAAACCCGCGGTCGACCGCTCCTCCGCCGATGCGGCTGACAAGAAGCGCTACTCGAATGCAGATCCGGAAGCACAGTCGCACTGATCGGAATAGTGCTATCGGGACGCCAGATCGAGCTCCATGTAGACCGCATCCTGCAACGGGTTGTCGTAGTAAGGCGTCGTCGGGCGGAACCCCAAAGAGCTATAGAGCTGGCGCGCCGGGCGCATGTCGAGAAGCGTATCGAGATACATGCGCGCATACCCAAGCGCCTTCGCCCGCAACACCAGCTGTTCGGCGAGCCCGCGACCCACACCCGTCCCGCGTGCTTGCGGCCGAAGGTAGAGTCGCTTCATCTCGCAGGCATCGGCCGAGAATCGGCGAATCGCTCCGCAGCCGATCGGACCCGCACCGCTCCGCGCGAGGATGAGACATCCCGAGGGAGGCGCGTACATCGAAGCCAGCTGATCGAGCTCCGCAGCAAATCCCTGAAAACAAAGGTCGATGCCGAGTTGGGCGGCGTACTCCTGGAACAGCACGCGAGCGGCGGCAAAGTCCGACGGCCCCGTGGCCTCGATCAAGACGGCGTCAGTTTTGCGGGGCTCTCGCATGGGCGATCTCGGAAAGCACGTCCGCCGTCCCCGGCGCCCGGGCCAGGTCCGGGTAGCGCTCCCCCCCCGCGTACTGAAGCTCCAGCGTCTTGAACGTATCGTCCTTTTGCACCAGCAACGTAAGCCTTCCCGACGGGTCGGGCGGTGCGGCGAGTGTGTCCTGCAACAGTTCCTTGGACCATTTGTAGCCGTTGAGCCCGATGATATGGCTGCCGGGTGATGCGCCGGCCGCATCCGCCGGGGAGTGCGGAATCACATCGCCGATGGTCGCTTGTTCGTCATCCACGTAGAACCCGAGCGAGTAGCGCAGATCGAGATCCTTGTCGTCCGCCTCGTGCGCGGCGTGCATCACGGTGGCGAGCGAGGCAAAGATCAGCTGCCAGCCCGCCGCCTTGAGCCCTTCGAGCGGAGCCTCGGGGCGCAACCGGTTGAGCCGCTCCTTCCAGAAACCCGCCCAGTCATAGGGTTGTACCGCCGCGAGCGCGCTCACCACGTCGTCGAATTCGTAAGGTCTCATCTGCGGTCCCGTGCTCGGCGGTCCGTAGAACAACCTGCAAAAATCGTCCAAGCTCTTGTGTCCCTTCGACAGCCGCCGGATGAGCGTATCTGCCTCCAGCCAGAGCAGCGCGGATTCCTGATAGAAGTCCTCCTGTCGCCGCAACCTCGCCGCCCAGTTGCGCGATTGGTAGTAAAGCAGCGAGGCGGCAACTGTGGTTTCCTGGAGCGATCGCCATTCGCGCGCGCTGTGCGATTGCATCGCGGCCGCATCGTGGGCGAGTTCGCCGCGGAACTCCTCATCGGTGAGAAGGCCGCTGCGCACGGCGAGCACGTCGCCCAGGTACTCAGTCAATCCCTCGTACACCCAAAGCATGTCGCCGAGCATGGGGTCTTGATAGTTGGCGGTGGCAAGACCTGTGGGCCGGCGGTATTTGCCGTTCCACGAGTGTACGTATTCGTGCGGCAGGAGATTCGCCTCCGCACGCCGGATCGGATCGTCCAACAGCGCCCGGAGCGGGGAGCGATCGTCGCTCGACTGATGATGTTCCAGCCCATCCGGCATGATCTGATCGGTGAGCGCCCACAGGAATTCGTAGCGATCGTAGTGCGTCGCACCGAACAATGCCGCGGCCTCGCGCACCAGCCGCCGATAGTGGGCTTCGGTGGACGCGCTCATGTTGAGCGCCACCGGGGTGTCGGCCGCGACGTGCAGCGTCACCGCCGGACTCCCGCCAAGCGCGAGGTCGCGCATGTAGCGCCCGGCGAGGAGCGTCGAATCGACCAGCGTCGTGAGCGATACCGGCGCAAAACGTATCCCGTCCGCTCCGGCCGCCGTCGTCTCGAGCGCGGTGGCGTACTTCCATCCGGCCGGCAGCCGCAGCGATGCCTGATAGCTCAACTCATCGCTCCCCGTGGCGGCCGGATACAGCACCAATTGATTCCATTCTAGGATCAGCAGCGATTCGGTTGCCGTGCGCGGAGTTTCCAGTCCCTGAACCACGCCGTCGGGCGCGAGGGTCGTGTCTATTTCGAGATCGACACCGAGCTGACTCGCTCCGGCGGGAATCTCCAGGTGAAACGCATTCAGATCAACCGAGTCGCGCCGCCACGGGAGAGTCTGACCGTTGATCTTGAAGATCGGCCCGCGGAGCGATGTCAGCGGCCCTGCCGGGCTGTGCCGGCCCGGCAGCCATTTCGGGTATACCAGGGTCAGGGGGCCCGCGCTGACGGGCAACGTCAGATGCGCCGACATGATGCCGCGCGGCGCCTGACTCGCGTCGACTTGGATTTGGGCGGCGGCCGCGCCCGCCTTGGCCGCGTATTCTTCAGCCGCCGCGTCGGCCCGGGGAGGCGCGGCGAGACTCAAAGCCAGCGCGGCGCCCGAGGCCGCGAGCGTGAGTAACGGCGCCGCTCGTCCAGGCCGGCGCACGACTGACGAAGGATGCACGGCTGTAACGGTCATCGTCGAGTCCCCGGCTTCAGAAGCGATAACGGAAGGACACTTCCATGAAGCGCCCGATCGCGCCGGCTTGGTCGTATGAGGCATCGTAGTTCTGTCCGCCATAGGTCACCGTGTCGAGCGGCGGCAGCCGATTGGTGACGTTGGTGATGTTGGCCATTAATTGCAGATTCCCGCTCACCCGGTACTGAGCATACACGTTGGCGTAGCCGAAGCCCGCCACGTAGCAGTGGGGATTGGTGCTGCTCAACTGCAGGCACTGCGGCGGTTGGCCCGGGGTGTCGAGCGACGCGTCGATGCCCTGCATGGCGCTACGGTAATTGAGCGTCGTGCCCAAGGACAAGGAGCCGCGCGTCCAATCGACGGTGAGTGTTCCCCGATTCGCCGGGGTTCCAGTTGATCCGCTGAGCGCGGTAGGCCCGACCGTGCCCACGTAATGATAGGTCACATCGTCGAAGGTCTGTTGGGACTGGATGAGGTGCGAGGCGTCGAGCGTGGTGGTGAGCACGCCGTAAACGCCGAGATCGAACAGCGTCTTCCAGCCCGCATCGATGCCCGCCGTGATCGAGTACGACGCGTTCACGTAAGGCGTCAGGTATTCGATGATGGTGCCCGGCAGCGTCGACCCGGGAGCCGCCGGCGTGCGTATCGCGTTGCTTGGATCGTAGGGCGCGGGGGCGATCTCGCGGTCGCGACGGATGTAGAAATAATCGACGGTGAGCGCGTTGTGCTTGAACGGCTCGGCAATGACGCCAAAGGTGTAGCTGGTGGAGGTCTCGGGCTTGAGCTGCGGATTGCTGGTGGTGAGCAATGCCACCGCGCTGCCGGGCAGCCCGCAGTCTTGGACGGAACTTGTGACCGGGCAACGCACCGGATCGACGGGCGCGGGGGCGACGCTCGAGGCCGAGCCGGCATGACCACTCTCGGCAATGCTCGGTGCGCGGAAACCGCGCGCGAACGTTCCGCGGACCGCGAATTGCGGGATCACCGTATATTTGAAGCCGAGCTTGGGCGTTGCCGCGGTGCCGGCGGAAGTATCGTAGTGATCGACGCGGCCGGCGGCGTCGAATTCGAGGTTGTCGAGCACCGGCGCGACCATCTCCAAGAACGCCGCGGACACCGTTTGCGAGCCGCGCGCATAGAAGCTGCCGTCCATGAGACTGTCGCCTTGGAGCGCATAAGGCTGGCCTGGGTTGTTCTCGTGCGTGAGGCGCCAGTCGACGCCGAAGGCGAGTGAGGCAGCGCCGCCCGGCAGGGCGAATATCTTGCGAGTGGCGTTCGCGGACAGGAAGCTGATGTCCGACGTCGCGGTGTCGTGCGTCTCGGGTACCAGCGAGTTGTCGACGGCGGCCGAGTTCAGATAGGAGTTCTGGCCGACGCGGTAGCCGTTGGCGAGCGCGTTGTAGAACGCCGGTACGTACAAAAATCCTTGATAGGTGATCCGCGTCACGTCGCGCACATAGCCAAGACTCGCTGCGACATCCCAGCCACCCACTGTGTTCGACAGATCATCGATCACGCGATACACGTCGGTGCCGTACAACGTGTGCTCTTCGGGCAAGTTGGTCAGCGCGCCGAAGAACAGGGCCTTGTCGCCGATGTAACTGCTGAAAATATTGCCGGATCCGAGCGAGTTGTAGTACGTGCGGGCCGCCGCGAAATAAGGGCTCGCCGGATTGAACGGATTGTCGAGGCTGTTGGCCGGCAGCACCACCTGCGAGGTCGACGGATCAAACTGGTTCTCGGAGGCTCCCGCTGCACCCGCCCACGCGAAGGGCACGAGATTGGTGCCGACGTCGTAGGCGTTCGGCTGTCGGTATTGTTCTGCCTGCGTCAAATAGTAGGATGCCGCCAGCGAATTCAGCCAGCCGCCCGCGAGGCGCTGGCTCCAGTGGGTCGAGAAGTCGAGGCCCGCCGTCCGCGGCTGCAGCTTCTTGTACGCATTCGTGTCCCACGCGCAGCCGCCGCCGCCGTCGGCCGCCAGCGCGATGTCTTGGGCGCTGCAGCCGGGCAGCGCGAACGGCGTCTGGTTTTGCACGGCGCCTCCGCTCACCGGCAGCACCTGTCCCGGTACGGTGTACGTCGTGAGCGGATTCGGCAGCCCGCCGTTCACCACGCCGCCGTACAGATTGGGTCCCCCCCACGGAGTGAGGTCCGACGCCGCGATATAGGAACCGCGCGCCTCCTGCGCGATGGCCTGCTGATGGCGCCCCTCGAGACTCATGTAGAAGTTGTGCCCGTCGGCCTCGAGGCTCCCCGTGCCCCAAGTCGCCGCGAAGCGCTGCGACAGCCCATCGCCGCGGTCGGTGGAACCCCCGGTCGCCGACACATCGAGGCCCGTGAATTCCTTCTTCAGGATGACGTTGACCACGCCCGCAATGGCATCGGAGCCATAGGTGGCGGACGCACCATCCTTCAACACTTCCACCCGGTCGACGATCGCCATGGGAAGCGAGTCGATGTCGACGAATTGGCGCTGGCCATCGTCGGCCAGCGGATAGTTCGCCATTCGATGCCCGTCGACCAGCACCAGGGTTGCGTCTACGGACAGGCCACGCAGCGCGACGCCGTCCGCGCCGCCCGCCATCGCGCCGCTGAACGCCTGCGACAAAGTACCGGAGTTGTCGGCGGAAACCGTCTTGATCACGTCCGCGATGCTGTTGAGCCCGCTCTTTTCGATGAAATCGGCATCGATCGTGGTCACGGGCGAGGGCGACTCCGCGTTGGTGCGGCGGATGTACGAGCCCGTCACGACGATGGTGTCCAGGGTCGAATTCGTAGCCTGAGCGCCGACGGGAGGTCCGTCGAGATCGGCGCCGGGGCCGGCGGCGGCCGGAAGCGGTAGGTGGCAAAGGACGCTGGCAAGGCAGCAGGCAATAACTCTGCGCATTTCGGCTCTCCCATGTTTTTGTCGTGAATGCCAGCCACATTCGCTTGTTAAAGGCGCCGTCATCCCCGGCACTCGGCGACCACTCCCCCCGCTGTCCCCGCTCGCAAAATGTAAACGCATTCGCAATTCATTGCAATGACATAATCTATCTCGTCGGCCGCGCGCCGGGTACAATCCGCCGGGTGAAATCCCTGTACGAAAAAACCATTGCGTTCGTACTGCAGTACGTCGATGAGCACAAGCTTGGCACGGGCGACCAGCTGCCCACCGAGGCCCAACTCTCCTCCCTGGCGGGCGTCAGTCTGGTCACCGTGCGCCGTGCGCTCTCGGAGCTCTCCGCTCAGGGCGTGGTGCGCCGGGAACAGGGACGCGGCACCTTCGTGGCGCGTCCCCGGGTGAACGCCGAGACCACGAAGATCGGCGGCCTGCGCCATGGCCTGCACCTCGATTCACGCTCCAAACTGCAAACGAAGATCTTGAGCTGCACGCCGCGCGCCGCCGCTACCGAGGAGGCGGAGCATCTCGGTCTCTCCACCGGGGCGAGCGTGTGGGAAATCTCGCGCCTGCGATTGCTCAACAAGCGGCCCATGATATGGGAGACATCCGTCATTCCGAAAATTCTCGCGCCCGATCTGTCGCAGCAACTGAGCGCGCGGGACAAGCCCTCGCTCTACGATTTGCTCGACGAGGTGTACGGTCTCAAGGAAGTCCGCGAGGAACAAACGCTGGTGTCGCGCCCGGCCGTGACACGCGAGCACGAATTGCTCGATCTCATGAGTTTTGAATGGGTGGTGGAAGTCTCGGGCGTGAGCTTTTCGACCCGGCATCAGGCCATCGATGCGTTCCGGATGGTGTTCGTCGCCAAGGCGTTCACGTTTCGGCTGGAGACGGCGCCGTCGTTCTTCGTTCAGGCGGTCGAGGTCACTGAGAACGCGCGGGCTCGGAGAGTTCAATGATGGTTGCGTTCGGGTGCCGCAGCAGACTGGTGGCGGGCCACGCCGGATCCTGAACTCCGCGTAGCAGCGCCGCCTTCGCGGCGAGCTTGTCCCTTCCCGCGATCAACAACAGCGTCTGGCGGGCTTCGAGCACGTTTTTTACGCCGAGCGTGAGCCCGTGAGTCGGCGCCGGTCGTCCCCACCCGGCATTGGCCTCGATTCTCGCCCGGGTCGACGCCGACAGTTCGACGACCCGGGTGCGGGTGTCCCAGGCGGATCCCGGCTCGTTGAAGGCGATGTGCCCGTTCTGTCCGAGACCCAGGATGCACAGATCGATGCCGCCGAGATCCGCAATCCTCTTCTCGTAGTCCGCGCATTCCGCTGCAGGATCGGGCGCGTCGCCGCGCAACAAGCGCACGTGGTCCTCGGCGAGCACGAGGGGCACTGTGAGCCGAGCGCGGATGAACGCTGCAAAGCTCGAGGGGTCGCTCGATGCCAGGCCGCGGTACTCGTCCAGGTCGAATATTCTCGCCTCGGCGAGACTCGTAAAGCCGGCGCGCGAGCGGCGCACCAGCTCCGCATACAGCCCGAGCGGCGTCGAGCCCGTGGGCAGCGCTAGCACCGATCGAGGTTTGGACTTGAGTTGCGCCGCAACCAAGTCCGCGGCTGCCTGAGAAAACTCGGCGGCCGTGTGCACGCGAATCACTCGCACAGCGCGGTCTTGGCCAGGTATCCGGCATAAATCGAGCGATAGGCGTCAGCCACTCGCGCGCGAGGCGTGGCCGTGCGCTGAGATGAGGGTGCGGGGCGGACGGCTGAAGGCCCCGGGGCTGCCAGGCGGCTCGCCAGCCAGGCGGCCCCGAACGCCGCGGGCGAGGGCTCGCTGGCTTCGCTGACGGGAAGCCCGAGGACGTCCGCGAGCATCTGCATGCTTGACGTCGAGTGCACGATCTTGCCGCCGACGCGCACCGAGTCGATTGCCCCGTTCTCAGCCAATACCTCGACGCAACGCTTCACTTCGAAAAAGACACCCTCGAGATAGGCGCGCGCGATATCGGCACGCGTGTGGCCGAGCGAAAGTCCGAACAAGGCGCCGCGCAGCCGAGGATTCCACAACGCCCCCTGCTCGCCGCCAGCGAGATACGGCGCGAAGAACAGGCCGTTCGCGCCCGGAGGCGATTGCGCTGCCTGCCGGTCGATGTCCCCCTCCGCCCAGCCGAAAAGCGAACTCAGCCAGCGATACCCCGTGCCGCTGGCCAGCAGATCCATCTCCCGCCCATACCAGGAGGGCACAGCGTGCGGAGTTACCAGGTACCGCGCGGCCGGGTCGAGGCGCGGAGCGGCGCTTGCGGCGAGAATGACGGCGCTCGATCCGAAGCTGACGGAGATCACCCGCTCGTCGAGTCCCGCCATGGCGTAGGAGGCGCAGACCGAATCCGCCGCGCCGGTGCTCACGAGAATGCCCGCCGGCAGGCCGAGAAGCTCGGCGCCCGACGGCGCCAGCGTACCTGCCATCGAGTTCGCCGGACGCACCGGCGGCAACACTCGCAGCGGCAGATTCCAGAAATTGCACAGGTCGGCAGCGAAGCGCTGTCCGTCCAACTCGTAGACTCCATAACCGGCGGCCGTTGATGGCTCGGTCATTGCGAGGCCGGTCAGGGCATGCAGCAGATAATCCTTGGCCGACAGCACGGTACGCACCTCGCTCTCGCGGCCGGCATAATGGAATTGAAACATGGGAGCGAGATAGCGCCCATCGATGGGCATGCCCGTGCGTGCATAATGCTGCGCGCGCACCCCGTCGAGCCGCGACGAAGCCCACGCGTCCGCGCGCCCATCCTTCCATGTGATCGCAGGTCCGAGCGGGCCGTGTTCGCCGAGGCATACGAGCGTCGGGAGCTGACCGGTGAGCCCGATGGCGGCGACGCGGCTCGGCCAATGCGCATCGTGCAGGCGCAACTGCTCATCGAGCGCCCTCATCGCTCCGCGGGTCGCCTCGAGCCAGTCCGACGGAGATTGTTCAGCCTGATGCGGCAACGTCGAGTCGGTGGCGAAGTCGGCGGACCCTTCGCCCGCCAAGTGCCCCGGCGCCGCCCCGTCCACCTCTACGGCCGCCACCTTGACGGCCGAGGTTCCCAGATCGATGCCGAGCACCAGGCTCACGGGCTACACGTGCTCGGCGAGGCCACGCGCCACCCTCTCGGCCGCCTGCAGGGTACGTTCGACATCTTCGTCGGAATGCGCGAAGGACACGAATAAATTCTCGAACGCGCCGGGATGGAACAGCACATCGTTCTCGAGCATGCCCTCCCACCAACGGCGGAACAAATCATGGTCGGCATAGCGGGCGGCATCCCGGTAATTGCGGATCGGCCGCTTCGCGAACCATACCTGCGAAACCGGTCCCACGCCCACCACATACGCGGGTAGGCGATGCTTTGCCAGGACCTCTCGCAGTCCTTCGTAGAGTCTCTCGCAGCGCACGGACAGCGCCTGGTACTTTCCCGGCACGCAGAGCTCATCGAGCGCGGCGTTGGCGGCTGCCACGGCAATGCCGTTGGCGCTGTAGGTGCCGGCCATCGATACCGTTCCCTGCGCGACCAGATTCATGATCTCGCGCTTCCCGCCGAGCGCGGCCACGGGAAAGCCGCCGCCCAGCCCCTTGGCGAACACCGACAGATCGGGGCGGATGCCGTACAGAGACTGTGCCCCGCCGAAGCTCAGCCGAAAGCCCGTGATCACCTCGTCGTAGATCAACACGATGCCATTGTCATGGGCGAGTTCGCGCATTGCTTCGAGATAGCCAGGCTCGGGCAGGATGCAGCCGGTGTTACACATCACCGGCTCCGTGAGGATGGCCGCTATCGACTTCCCCTCGCGCGTGATCGCATCGCGCAACGCGTCGGCATCGTTCCACGGCAGGATGATGAGATGTTCGCCCGCGGCCTTGCTGAGGCCCGGCCCCTGCGGCACCGCGATGGGGCGATGATCCGGGCCCGCCTCATCGAGACCGGGATGCTTGCTCCAATACACGGCATCCGAGAATCCGTGATACATGCCCTCGAAGCGGATGACTTTCTCACGGCCCGTGAACGCCCGGGCGAGCCGCAAACTGTATATGACGGCCTCGGTTCCGGTATTGCACAGACGCACCTGCTCGATGCTCGGCACCGCGGCTATGATCTTCTCGGCGAGTACCGCCTCGGCGGCAGTAGGCAACGCGAACACCGTTCCCCGATTCTGAATTTGTTCCACCACCGCGGCCGTCACCTTCGGCGGGCGATGGCCGAGAATCATCGGGCCGAGCCCGAGCAGATAGTCGATGTACCGATTGCCGTCCACGTCGTAGAGATAAGCGCCCTCCCCCCGCTCGACGAACAACGGATACGGATCCCACCCCGACCACGTAGCCCGTGCCGTACTGTTGACGCCGCCCGGAATGGGTCCGCAGGCCGCCTGGTACAGTTGGGCGCTGCGCGCTGAGCGCGCGGGATTTCGATACTTCATAGTTCCTCTAGTCCTCGGCGCGCCGTAAAGAAAGCCGCGCCCTTGAATCGTAAAAGCAATGCCACCGCGCCGCCGACGGCAATGGAGCCGAGTCCGTAGGCGATGACCGCCGGCGCAACCGCTCCCGTCGCCAAACTTCCAACCAAGACAAAGACGCTGAATAGAACGCCGATCAACGGAAACAGTCCGCCGAGAACGAGATCGGCACGGCTTGCGCCGCGCAAGTTGCGCCGCTGCCGCAGCGCCGCCGCCGCGGTGATCCCGTAAAAAACGATCGAGATCAGCCCCAGGCTGCTCGCCGCATTGGTGAGCGCCACGCCGGTCGTCGTCGTCGCGAGCGCAAGCGCCAGCAGCACCAGGTTCACCGCGCTCATGGTCAACGTGGCCGCCCAAGGCGTCGAACCCCCGGATCGCAGGCGTCCGAAGAAGGCCGGCATCACGCGGTCCCTCGACATGGCGTGGCCCATTCGCGCCGCCGAGATCACGGCCGCCTGTAATGTGGCGAGCGTGCCGAGCAGCACGACCAGCGCCATGAGCGCGCCCCACGGTCCGTGCAGAAGCCCGTCGCTCACAGCGGAAAGCGCGTCGCCCGCGTGAGCCTGCAATTCATCCGGCGGCAGCACCGCTTGAAAGGAGAGGGTCGCGAGTGAATAGATCACGGCCAGCATCGCGACGCTGGCAATGGCCGCTCTACCGGGATTATTCGCACGATCCCGGGTTTCTTCGTTCACGTAGATGGCGGCGTCCCAACCCGAATACATGAAGCACGCGATGAGCATCCCGCCCATCAACCCCTTGACTCCGCCCATGCCCGCGAGGGAGAACCATTGCCAGGAGAAATGCACCGCCGTGAGCCCGTGGGCGAGCGCATGCAGCGCCACCGCCGCGACCGCGAGCAGCACCGCGTATTGGAACAGCACGATGGCCCACTCGAAGCGGACCACCAACTTCAGTCCGGTGACCGCAAACAGCGTGATCAAGACATTCCACCCGGCACCCGCGGCGAAAACGGCCCAATGCCGGTCGATGAGCGAAGGAGCAATCAATTCGAGCGTATAGACGCCGGCGGGAATGGTGAGCGTGGTCGTGCCGAGCGTGTAGTAGAGAAGAATCATCCAGCCCGACAGAAAACCCAGATACGGATTGAACACCCGGGCGACCCACGTGTAGGTGGCACCCGCACTCTGGTCCCAGCGATTCAGACGTTGATAGGCGAAGGCGATCCCGAGCATGGGAATCAGGCAGATGAGAATGGGGACGGGCCCGCCGTAGCCGCTGGCGGCCACCAAGCCCGCGAGGCTCACCGCGAGCGTCTGCGCGGGTCCCGAGCTCGACAGACCCATGACGATGGCATCTCCCAGCCCTACCCGCTCTCTCGCGTCCTTGGATGTGGTCACTAATGATCGCCGTGGCGGATGATGGATCCTTAGGTCATTATAATGAATCTTTGCCGCCCTGCAAACCAGTGGTGGCGCTCCGCTATGGCTTTGCCAAGCAGGCGTGGACGACAAACCGATTTCGTTGCCAACGTTGCGGGGCGGATGCCCGCCCGCTTTTTAGCGAACCAGCGCGGAGGAATGCCGATGCGGGTGCGTCAACTGAGGGATCTGATGGCGCGAGGCACTCAAGTCCGCAACATCGTACGCGAGGGAATGAAGACCGACCACCCGACCGTCATTGAGGTCCGGAATTAGATGGAGATTGCTGTAGCGTGGTCCGCTGTCATCGTACACAACCTCCTCACGCACCGTAGCCTGTCCGCTTAACGCGCTCTCGATATCATTCGCTGCTCTGCGGTATCGAGCTTCGCCAAGAACGACTCGCATGTGATGACCGAGCGTACGATAGCGCAACACGCTAGATTCCGCTTGAGCCGCGGTGTTCGCAAAGCAGCTGATTAGATCTCGGTTCCAGGAGATAATCCGCGCCGGGACGGCGTTCAGGATCGTTTCCCAATTTGCATGGGCCCGGCGCAGATCGGTCGCCAGTCGATCGCGCTCCGTAATGTCATAGGCGAGCGCGTACACGCCCATTACCGTACCGCCGGCATCGCGGTCCGGCAGGTAGCTTACTTCGTAGTGACGAGCCACCCCGCTTTGCTGAACATCCATTTGTACGGTTGCGGCCTCACCGAACAAAGCGCTTTGACGGCTTGTGTAGGATGCCTTGTACAAGTTTTCGCCAAGGAACGACATGGCCGATGCGCCGATCGGATCATTCTGGTACGTGACCAGAGATCGAAAAACCGAATTGGCGAATTGCACCTTCCCTTTGCGATCAAAGTGGGCAATCGCGATGGGTACGTTGTTGGCAATGGTGAACAACCGGTGCTCGTGTGCCCGAGTCTTCTCCCTCTCTGCGTCCGCTTGTCGCCGATGCAATGCTACCTCGATCGTGCTGCGCAGTTCGGCTAGTTTTACGGGCTTTAGTAGATATCCATCCGGTTCGGCTCGTTTTGCGCGGTCGATCATTGGATCATCCGCATGGGCTGTTAAAAAGACCACTATGACGGGATCCTTCCGCTTCAGCATCGTGGCCGTCTGAATCCCGTCCTCCGGACCGTTGATCCGGATATCCATCAAGACAACATCAGGCCACCGTTCCTCGGCACAAGCGACCGCTTCCTCAGCGGATGCCGCAATCGCGAATGCGTCGTACCCCATTTCGTTTAACGATTGTTTTAGGTCATTCGCCACGATGAGATCGTCTTCGACGATCAGGATGCCTGCGGATACTGCAGCGCTCATGGCGCCTCCCCATTGCATATTGAATGAATTGTCGTGCCTTCCTCGTGAGTAAGGCTAACGATGCTGCGACTGGCCCGGACGAGGTGGCCGGCAGCATCAAGCGCGACAATAGGATCTAGCGCCTCTTCGACCAGAAGCTCGTACCGGTGACGCTTAAACCGCCGCGCCGCAAAACCGGGCGAGGTCACGCTAGACCATCCTTTTTGCCTGGACGACCGAAAGCTTACGCCCGCCCGGATGACACTTATAGAAAGAAATCGCCGCGAGCACTAAAGGCCCGACAAAAACGTGCTTGCGTTAGGCGAATCCCCTACACCCATGACTATATGATCGGGTGCATTTCTACTAGATTACGTGCCGCGGGCCATGACCTCGCGGGAGCAGTGACCTACATTGCTCCCGCGCAGCCGCGCTTACTCAATCCAACGCGTTGAACAGGTGGCCGATGGCGTGGATGCCGGCCGCGACCAGATCCACGCCCAACCGCGGGCCGCCACCCGGCATGTCGATTCCGTTCATGAAGATCCGATCGGTGAGCCCGGCCGCGGAAGAACCGGGCTTGTCATCCGGGTGAAGCCTGAGCGCGAGCAGCGCATTTCCCACCGCCTCGGGCGTCGGGGCGAGATGGCGGCGATTCTCGGCGGCGGACCACAGCTCTATCGCCTTTTGCACGGCGTCGGGGTCCAGAAACGACACCGGCGCATGGCAATATTTGCATTCGCTCGAATGCTCGAGATCGATGGGTGCGCCGCATTCCGAACAGGTGATCTGGCGCACCTGCGCCCGCACGCGCTGCAGTTCCGCCGGATTCAGTGTGCGAACGAACTGTTTTTCGCGCATGAACTGAAAGAAGGGCGTGAACCGGCCGTCGCCGACCACACACCGGAAATACGAGAACCTGCCGGTTTTGCTCAGATCGAAGCTCTGCACCAGGGCCTCGTCGCATCGCGGACACTGAAGCCGGCTTGCCCTCGGTTGGCGTGCGTCGTCCCTGTGCGCATAGATTTCCTTGAACAGCTGGATGACGGCGATGGGGGCGAGCTGAATGCTCGCCAGATGGTCGAACCAAATGCCGGCGCAGACGAAACACAGATCCACGCGCACGCTGCCGTCATCGTGACGTTCCAAATCTTGGGGCTGCATTGCTCCGCGACAGTTCGGACAGAATGTCACGGGCGATAGGATGGTACCGGACATGGGGCTCGCTATTGTTTGACGTGCAACTCGGCAGGAACGAAGTCCTCGAGGACGGCTTTGCGCATCAGCGCCGGCGGAAGCAATCCCTGCGCCAGAACGAAATCATGGAATTTCTTTTGGTCGAACTTCTTGCCGAGCGCCTTTTCCGTATCCCGCCGCAGCTCGAGCAGGCGCGTATAGCCATAGAAATAGCTGTTCGCCTGGCCCGGCGAGCGGAAGGTGAACCGCTCGACCTCCTCTTCGGCAAAGGCGTGCGACAGCACCACGTCCTTCTGCAGCACGCGGAAGGCCTCGACGGTGTCGGTCTGTCCCGATTGCAGCTCCGGATCGAGGAACGCTCTCGCGGCGCGCAGAAGCCGCAACTGCAGCGTCATCAACCGCCCTTCCAACGGGATGAAGGGCTCGATGAGGTATTCGGAATATAGCCCCCATCCCTCCGCGTTGGTCGAATTGAACGCATATTGCACACGGGCCTGCGAGACGCCGTGCTCGACCATGGAGTCGAACTGCAGCTCGTGTCCCGGCCGCGCCTCGTGCGCCGTCAAGGTCCACGACACGGCGTCGAAGGTGAAATCGTCGTACTTGTCCTCCGCCCCGCCGGTTGCGGACGGAATATTGAGCGGAAGGACGAACTCGCCCCGTTGACCGGTGTTGTGCAGGAAGGGCGGCGAGTTCATGTGGGGAGCGGGTTGGCGCGCGGTTTCGGCGGCGGTCGCCAGGCGAATGATCGCAGGCCGGTCGGGAAGGCTTACCAGACGCTCCTTCACGATGATCGCCTCGATGTCCTTGAGACGCTGCTCGTAGAACGGCAAAATCGCGTCCCCGGTGAGCTGCACTTTCTTCAATTCGGCGATCACGTCGCGGTAGTCGCTCGAGGGGAGATGCTGCTCGCGCGCGATCTGCGCGGCAATCGGTGCCATTTCCCCCTGGTACCGCGTGAACGCGGCGTGCGCCATCCGGGTTATCTCGGCGGGCGACAGGTCGATCCCATACTCCTCGAAATTCAACGCATATTTTTCCGGCGGCAGCCGGAAATCGGCGCGCGCGCGCGGCAACAAGTTTTCCCGCACCCAGGCATCGTAGTCTGTCAGCTGGGTCTTGACCGCGGCGAATGCCCCCTGCCAGCCGCCCAGCTGATACTTCTCGAACAGCTTGGGAATCTCCTGAACGAAGTTGGAATCGCGCCCGAGATCAGTCTCGATTTCACTTTTCGCCGGGTAAATGACACCCGGCTTCGCCATCTGCTCCTTCACCCGCTCGAGCAGGATCTGCGTGATCGGCAGGGAGCCGCTTTCCATGCCGGCATACTTCTTGATTCGCTCGACTGCAGCCGGGCGCCGCGCCGCAGGTGTCTGATCGTCGAGCAGCATCCGCAGCCCGTTGAATACCCGCTGACTCGCATTGATGAACGGCACCTCGTGTGCGTTGCTCCAATCCTCTTCCCGATCGCGGAGATCGACGGCGCGAATCAGGATCTGCAAATCTTCGGCCACATGGCGGTCTTTCTCGCGAGCAAGCTGCCCTTTGATCTTCTCGATGACGGCGTCGCGCTCTTTGCGTTCCGCCAATTGGTCGGCGAGCGTGGGGATGGCGATTTTCTCGTCGTAGCGGGCGAGTCCCTGAGACGATCCGTATTCGGGGGAGTGATCGAGATGAACCTCGATCAGCATGCCGGTGTAATGATCGCTGTCGGCGATCCAGGATTCAGCCGCGACGGATGCGCGCGGCGAGACTGCCAGCCAAACGGCTGCGAAAAGCAAGGCGAGTGCGCTCGGCTTGATGTTGTCGCTCCCGGTAGGCCTTGTCGCCTAGTTGCCGGGCCCCGGCTTGTTATCCGGTTGCGGCGACGAGGGACGCGGCGCCGGTCTGGTGGACGGCCGCGGCGCCGGTCTGGACCCGCCAGTGGCGCCGGCGCCGCCGGGTCGCGCCGGGCCGCCGGAGCCGCCCGCTCCACCAGCCCCGCCTGGCCGCCCGGCGTTACCGGGATTCGATGGCCGATCCGGACGCGGACTCGGCGTGGGCGTCGTCGGACGGGGTGGCGTGGTCGGTCTCGACGGAGTGGGGCGTGCAGGTCTCGGAGGCGGCGGTCGGGCGGGCCCACCGTGAGACGGTCTACCGGGTAGATACGGAGGCCTCGGACGCAGCGGCGGCGGACGACGCGGAGGCGGCGGCCTGTTAATCCAGTAAGAGCGCCGCGCATACCACGGACGGCCCACGTAGTAACGACCCCAGTAATCGCCGAGATTGAAGGCGACGATGCCGATCCCGAGCGCCGCACCGACATCGAGCACCGGCACCCGCCGCTGTTGATAGTCGTAATACAGGTAGCTGCCATAGAGCCAGCCGTGGTTGCCCTCCCAATCCACGTCGCACCACGTGAAATCGTCGAGGCATCCATTGACCGTCAACAGGCTGCTCGGAGGAATGCTCATGACGATGGGATAGTCGGTGCTCGGACCCGCCCTCAGGTGTACCTCACCCTGGGTGTAGGCATTGCCCGCGTCGGCGGCGGAGCCGAGCATGGCGAAGAGGGTGGCGAACAGGGCGAGCGCCAGCTGTTTCATGTCTGACTCCGTGCGCAAGGGCTCACTGCTGCGCTTGCGGGCAGCAGCAGCACGACACTAGGCATAATCGTCGATCAGGGATTTCGGAGGTCGCGGCGATTTCGTGTCGGTCGACTCGCCGGCGCTGGGCGTCGCGCTGGGGCGCTTCTCGGCGGGCGGCTGTTGGTTCGAGCCGTCCCTACGGCTCTTTTTGTCGGCGATGGGCAAGGCGGGATAGAGACACGAGTTGCTCAAGCGATCAACTTCGCTCATGGGTGACCTCGCTTATTGGGTCGGGGGCGCATCCTTCACAGCTGGTGGACCCGACGCTGCGGGCGAATCGTTCACCACAGCCGAATCCTTGACCGCATCCGCCTTCGATTGATCCTTCACCAAGACTGTCTTGCTCAACTCGGCGGGCTGTACGCGCCATAGTAGCCGATTTTCGGCGGCATCTGCATCTGCAATTGCGACGTCGGACGAACCGCCTGGCACGGCGGGTTGTTCGTCCGTTTTCGCCGTGACCGGATTCCCGGGAGCGACCGATTCCAGGATCAGGATCGACACCCGGCGGTTCGCGTTGCGGCCCTCGACGGTATCGTTGGATTGACGCGGATGAAACTCCCCGAAGCCGACTATCTCGAGCCGCAACGGATCGATGCCCGCCTTGGTGAATTCGTGCACCACGCTCGCGGCTCGCGCCGCCGATAACTCCCAATTCGACGGGAAAGAGGCGGTCTTGATCGGCCGGTCGTCGGTGTGGCCTTCCACCCGGATGGGATTCTCGAAATTCTTCAGCACCTCGGCCAGCTTGTCCAGCACCGGAGCCGCCTGAGCCGAGAAATCGCCGGCGCCGCTCGGGAACAGGATGTCGGTGTTGATCTCGATCTCGAGCCACATGCTCTCGCGGCGGACCGTGACCAGCTTGGCGTCGATCAGGGACTGCATGGCGTCCTGCACCTGGCGTTCCATGCGGATCAGTGCGCCGGGCACCTTGTTCGGGTCCTGCGGCGAGGTCTCCGCATTTGGATCGCGCGGCGCCTGGGTGGCGTCCACGCCGCTCTTCTGTTCCTTGATTTTCATGAACGCGGTGGGCTGAATGCCCACCAACGGTTTTTCGCCCCCCTTGCCGGGCTGCTTGTCGCCGATGTTGACCGGTTCAATGCTCTTGGGCGCACCGTGAAACGCTGCGATCAGCGAATCCGAAAGCACGCGGAACTTGCCCTCGTTCACCGACGACATGGCGTACATGACGGTGAACAACGCGAACAGCAGCGTCACGAGGTCGCCGTAGGGAATGGCCCAGGCCTCCGCGTTCACATGCTCTTCGTGCTTTTTCTTGCGGGCCATGTCGCCTGTCTCTCGTTACCACACCACCAAGGGGCGCCTCAGTGGTGGAAATAGCCTTGCAGCTTCGATTCGATGTTGCGCGGATTCTCGCCCTGCGCGATTGCGATGATTCCCTCGATCACCATGGTTCGGACCTGTGATTGCCCGTGGATCACCGATTTCAACTTGTTGCCCATCGGCAGGAACAGCAGGTTCGCGAAAGCGATGCCGTAAATCGTCGCGACGAACGCGGCGGCGATGCCGTGACCCAGCTTCGACGGGTCGGCGAGGTTCTGCATGACCGCCATGAGACCCATGACCGCGCCGATGATGCCGAGCGTCGGAGAGTACACGCCCATGGCCTCGAACACCTTGGCGGCCTGGGTGTCGAAATGCTCCATGGTGTCGAGCTCGATTTCCATGCTGGATCGGATCGCCTCCGGCTCACCACCGTCCACGAGGGACTGCAGGCCCTTCTTGAGGAACTCGTCCTTCTCCTGTTCGACCGCGGATTCGAGCCCCAACAGACCCTGCTTGCGGGCGATATTGCTCCACTCGACGATCTTTTCGATCACCGCGCTCGGGTTGCTGGCCGGCGGCATGAACACCCATTTGACGATGCTCCACGCCCGGATGAACGTGGACATCGGAGTCTGGATCAGACTTGCGGCCATCGTGCCCAACACAACGATCACGAACGCCGCGCTGCCGACCAGCGCCCCCGCGCTCGAGCCCTTCAAGATGGCCCCGCCGATGATGGCGATGAGGCCGAGCACGACCCCGATGATGGTCAGGATGTCCATGGTTCAATCGGGCGAGAGCCACTCCGTCAGGCGCGAGCGCAGTCGCACCAGCGCCTGTCCGTGAATCTGGCAGACCCGCGATTCTGATACCTCGAGCACCTCACCGATTTCCCGCAAGTTCATGTCCTCATCGTAATAGAGCGACAACACCAGCTTCTCGCGCTCGGGGAGCCCCCCGATCGCGCCGGCCAACGCGGCCCGAAATCCCGCGTCCTCGATATGGTCGAAGGGGCCGGGCCTTTCGTCCCGCGCATGGTCCGCGGGACTCGACTCGTCGTCGTTCGTGCTCATCTGATCGAAGCTGAACAGCCGGCAGGTCGCCGCGTCCTGCACCAGCTTGTGATAATCGTCGATCGTCACGCC
>Ga0182030_10005931_pt1 | contig 25859 bp, 27 predicted proteins | sample 812S3MmetaG_FD_121299 | JGI IMG/M metagenome (GOLD analysis project Ga0182030, IMG submission 121299) | Permafrost microbial communities from Stordalen Mire, Sweden - 812S3M metaG (Illumina Assembly) | ecosystem: Environmental > Terrestrial > Soil > Wetlands > Permafrost | place: Sweden...
CGGCGGTGCCTGCGTTTGCGTTTGCGGCTGCGTCTGCGGCACCGCCGGTTCGCCGCCTGGCTGCGCCGAGGCGACCAGAGCGCTCCCCAGGGCGCCTGCCAGAGCGATCAGGTGCCACGGTTGCGCGATTCTCATGAGCCGACCAGCTTGCGATGCGAATACAGCCCCATGAGGATGCCAAAACCCGCGAGCAGCGTGACGACCGAAGTGCCACCGTAGCTCACCAGCGGTAGCGGCACGCCGACGACCGGCAACAATCCGCTGACCATGCCGGCGTTGATGAACACATAGACGAAGAATGTGAGCGCGATGCACAGCGCGAGCAGGCGCGAGAAGGTGTCATTGGTTTGTGTCGCCATCCAGACCGCGCGAGCGACGATGAACAGATACAGCGCCAGCAGTCCGATCAGCCCGATGAGTCCGAATTCCTCCCCGACTACGGCGAAGATGAAGTCGGTGGAACGCTCCGGCAGGAATTCCAGCTGCGCCTGGCTGCCATTCATCCATCCCTTGCCGAACACGCCGCCGGATCCCAGCGCGATCTGGCTCTGGATGATGTGATAGCCCGCCCCGAGCGGGTCGGTCTGGGGGTCGAGAAACGTCATGACGCGTGCTCGCTGGTAGTCGTGCAGAAAGTGCCAGCCGAGCACGGCCGCCCCGGCACCTGCCAGCGCCAGCGCGAGCACGATTCGCAGCGAGAGTCCGGCCATGAGTACCAGCAATGCACCGCTCGCCACGATGAGGGCCGCCGTGCCCAGGTCGGGCTGCATCGCGACCAGTCCGGCCGGCAGAAAGATGATCACCGCCAGCACGCCCAGAGTGCCCCAGTCGGGGGGCAGCGGCCGATCGTGCAGGTACCAGGCGGCCAGCATCGGCACGCCGAGCTTCATGATCTCCGAGGGCTGAAACTTGAACAGTCCGAGATTGAGCCAACGCTGCGCGCCCTTGCCGATGACTCCGGTGACTTCGACCACCACCAGCAGCACGATGCCCAGCAGGTACAGCCATGGCGCTGTGCGCCGCAGGAGATTCGGACTGGCGTGCGTGAGCGCCAGCATGGCCGCGGTGCCGAGCGCCAGTCGGATCACGGTGCGGATCACCGTGTCGATACTCTGGCCCGAGGCGCTGTATAGGATGGCCAGCCCGTAGATTGCGAGCAGCGACAGTCCGACCAGCAGCGGACCGTCGAGATTGAGCACCGACAGCAGTCTCGCGGAGGAGAAAAGTGTTCGGCGTGTGCGGGCGTATCCGGTGTCTTCCATGGGTGCTTTAGTCCGCCGCCTCCGATTCGGGAACCGCCGTCTCGCTCGAGTTGCTGGTCTGGCGCAGCAGGTACGCATCCATGACCTTGCGCGCGATCGGCGCCGCGGCGCTGGCGCCGAAGCCGCCGTTCTCGACCAGCACCGCTACCGCGATGCGGGGCGCTTCCACCGGGGCGAAGGCGATGAACCAGGCGTGATCCTTGAGCCGCTCGGCAACTTTCTGGGTCAGGCGTTCGCTGCGCGAGACCGTGAAGACCTGGGCCGTGCCGGTCTTGCCTGCGATTGCATAAGTGGCGCCTTTGCTGATGGCGGCGGCGGTACCGTAGGTGGCCGCGCCGATCATGCCGCCGATGACAATGTCCCAGTCGTTGTCCGTCACGCCCGCTATCGCCGGGTTGGCAATGGGTGCGATAGGGCTGACGTGGCCGCTGCCATCGCGCACCCCGGTGACCAGCCGCGGACGGAAACTCTTGCCGCGTTCGGCGATGACCGATGCCACGTGCGCCAGCTGCAGCGGGGTCACCAGCAGGTAGCCCTGGCCGACACCGAAATTGACGGTCTCACCCGGGAACCAGACCTGGTCTGCCGGCTTTTTGAAGTACTTTTTCTTCCATTCGGGAGAGGGCAGCAGTCCCGGCTTCTCGCCGCTGATATCGATGCCAGTGAGCTCGCCATAGCCGAAAGGTGCCATGAAAGCCGCGATGCGCTCGGCGCCCACGGTCGAGGCGAGGCCATAGAAGTAGACGTCGCAGGATTTGGCGATGGCATGTGTCAGATCGAGCCAGCCGTGCCGGCCTGTCTTGCCTTCGCGGAACAGCAGACTGCTGCCGGGCAGGTGGAACACCCCGCCGCAGAACTCCGGCTTATTGGGATCGACGAGGTGATTGGTGAGCGCGGCCAGCGCGATCACCGGCTTGATGGTCGAGCCGGATGGATAGGTGCCGCGCAGTGCGCGATTGAGCAGCGGTTTGTCCTCGTTGTCGGACAGCGCCGCGTATTCGCTGCGCGAGATGCCGCGTGCGAATTCTGACGGATCGAACCCCGGCTTGCTGGCCAGCGCGAGCACATCACCATTGCGCGGGTCGATGGCCACGACCGCGCCGCGATGATCGGCGAGGCCGTCCTCGGCAGCCTGTTGCGCTGCCAGATCGAGCGATAGCACCAGATCCTCGCCGGCGGTCGGCGGCTGGGAATGCAGTATCGGAGCGTAGGCACCCTGGCGTTGTACGGAGCGTCCCTGGGCGTTCACCAGAATCTGACGGAAGCCGTTGTGCCCGTGCAGCTGCGGCTCGAAGGCGCTCTCGACGCCGAGTTTGCCGATCAGCGTCGTGCCCGCATAGGTTGCCCGATCGATGCGCTCGAGGTCCTGCTCGCTGATGGCGCTGACATAGCCGAGCGCATGCACGGCGAGCCCGCCGTAGGGGTAGTGGCGTGTCTGCCGGGTCGCGAGGTCGACGCCCGGGAACTCGAAGCGATGCACGGCAAAGCGCCCGATTTCATCGTCGGTGAGACGCAGGCGTACCGGCACGCTGTCGAAGCTCCGGCGCGAGAAAATCACGCGGCGCGTATCGTCGATTTCCTCCGGATCGATCAGCCGCAGCTCGGCGAGTCGTTTGAGCGTGTCGTTGAGATTGGGAACCTGCTCGCGAACCAGCTCCAGCTGATAGGCGGGCTCGTTGTTCGCGAGCACGTTGCCGTTGCGGTCGATGATCACGCCGCGACTGGCAGGAATCGGATCGAGCCGTACGCGATTACCCTGCGACAGCTCCAGGTAGTAATCGTGCCGCACGACCTGCAGGTAACTCAAGCGCACCAGCAGCGCCAGCACCAGCACGCCGATGACGAGCATGGCGCCGAGCGTGCGCTGCGAAAAGATGCGCTGCTCGTTCCATTGATCCTTGATGCGGACACGTGAGACCACGGCTGGCTCAGCGCGTCGAATGGAATCGGCCGAGCACGCCGACTACCAGTGGCCAGATCAGGCCGCCGGTGAGCGTGTGCACCCAGCGCGTCGGAGTGGAAAGCGGATGACCACTCCATCCATCGAGGACCCAGAGCAGAAACTCATACACCATGAGCGCCGCAAACACGAACAGCGACTGCTCGAACAGCGGTTTGGCGCGGACCAGCAGATTCAGGCGGATGGCAAGATAGGTGGCAAAAGCCATCGCCAGCGCGTGCTCCCCCAGCAGCGGTCCCTGTAGCACATCGAGCGCCAGGCCGCCCAGGAAGCCCAGCAGCATGCCGCCGCGGCGCGGGATCATGATGGACCAGTAGAGCACGGTGATGACCAGAAAGTTCGGCCGCGCGATCGCGAACCATGTCGGCAACGGCAGCACTGTCAGCACCAATGCGATGATCGCCGTCAGGTAGATGGTCAGCCCTGGATTACGATCGCTCATTCGTCGTTTTCCGGAATCTTCGGCGGCGGCTTGACCGGCGTCTGCGGAACCGGGGCGATGGGCGGATTCGGTGCCGGCGCATCCGGGTGCGTCGATTCGAATTCGAGCAGGATCACTTCCCGATCGCGTTCTATGCTGGCCAGCGGCTGCGCGCGCACCTGCGCCAGCAGCTGATTACTTTCGCGGCGCACACCGCTGATGCGCGCCACGGGGAGCCCGGCCGGAAACACCCCGCCTAACCCTGAGCTGACCAGCAGGTCACCGCTCTTGACGTCCGAATTGACGGCCAGATACGGCAGCAGCAACTCGCCGGAATTCCCCGAGCCGACCGCGATCGAGCGCAGGCTGTTGCGGGTGATTTCTACCGGAATCGCATGCTCCGGGTCGGTCACCAGGATGATTTCGGCACTCCAGGGCCCCAGGCGTGAAACCTGCCCAAGGATGCCGGTGCCATCCACCACCGCCTGATTGAGGCTCACCCCGTCGCGAGCGCCCTTGTTGATGACGATGCGCTGGCGCAGCGGGTCGGTCTCGACGCTGATGATCTCCGCCAGGATCGAGCTCTTGATCAGGGAGGGCAGCATCGAGGCGCGCAGCCCTCGCAGCTCGGCGTTTTCCTGCTCCAGCGCCGCTTCGCGCATGAGCTGCAGCTCAAGCTCGCGCTCGTGCGCCTTGAGCTGCTCGTTTTCGGCGCGCAGCTGCTCGCGACCCTGGAAATTCTCGGTAAGCGACCGCCAGGCCGCGCTCGGGGAATTGACGACTACCTGGACCGGGTAGGCGGCGGCTTCGAGGAGGTAGCGCAGCCGCTGCTCCCAGTGGCCGTGCTGGTCGTAATACATGAGTACGACCGCGAGAATCGCGTAGACCGTGAAGCGCAGCCCCGGAGAAGGCCCGCGCCCGTACAGGGGCCGATCCACCTCGGTGCCGAAGACCGCCATGGCGCGATCCTAGGAGCCTGTGGCAGCGCGGCGCATGCGCCGGTCACTCCAGACCGAAATGTCCTGGCCCCATCTGATCCATGAGCTCGAGAATACGCCCGCCGCCGCGCGCGACACAGGTCAATGGATCATCCGCGACCACCACGGGCAAGCCGGTCTCTTCCATCAGCAGCTTGTCGACGTCACGCAGCAGCGCGCCGCCGCCCGTCAGGACAATGCCGCGCTCGGCCACGTCCGCGCCCAACTCCGGAGGCGTCTGTTCGAGCGCCTGCTTGACGGCGCTGACGATGCCCTGCAGCGGCTCCTGCAGCGCTTCGAGGATCTCGTTGCTGTTGAGCGTAAAGCTGCGCGGCACACCCTCGGAGAGGTTCCGGCCCTTGACCGACAGCTCCCGCACCTGCGTGCCGGGGTAGGCCGATCCGATCTCGATCTTGATGCGCTCGGCCGTGGCCTCACCGATCAGGATGCCGTAATTGCGGCGAACGTAATTCATGATGGCATCGTCGAAGCGGTCACCGCCGATGCGGGCGGAATTCGCATAGACGATGCCGTTGAGCGAGATCACGGCGACCTCGCTGGTGCCGCCGCCGATGTCCAGCACCATCGAGCCGCGTGGCTCCTGCACGGGCAATCCGGCACCCACGGCCGCGGCCATCGGTTCGCTGACGATGGCCACATTGCGGGCGCCGGCGCCCTCGGCCGATTCACGGATGGCGCGCCGCTCGACCTGGGTGGAGCCGAAAGGGACGCAGACCAGCACCCGGGGCGAGGGCTTGAGAAAACGATTGCCGTGTACTTTGTTGATGAAGTACTGCAGCATCTTCTCGGTGTAGGTGAAATCGGCGATGACGCCATCTTTCATCGGCCGTACGGCGGTGATATGGCCCGGGGTGCGGCCGAGCATCCCCTTGGCTTCGGCGCCGACCGCGACGATGATTTTGCCGCCGCGCGAGGGTTCATCCTGAACCGCAACCACCGAAGGCTCGTTGAGTACGATGCCCTTGTCGCGGACGTAGATCAGGGTATTGGCGGTGCCAAGGTCGATCGACAGATCGCTGGAGAAATAGCCGCGCAGGCGCTTGAACATGAGAGCGGCAGACCTTTCGAGTGGGCTTACGTGAAGCGGGCGCTAATCTAGCAACCGACAGGACATTGCACAAGGCGAGGTGTATGATTTCGCGCCGTTTTTTCTGCAGAACTTGAACGCTCTCACATGAGTCTCAACCGCCAAGACATCGGGAAGATCGCCCTGCTGGCACGACTGGCGCTCACCGAGAGCGAGGTGCCTGCCTACGTCGAGAATCTATCGCGCATCATGGATCTGGTGGGCGAACTGGAGCGCGCCGACACCAGTCAGGTCGAGCCCATGGCGCACCCACTGCCCGGACAGCGCCAGCGGCTGCGCGCCGACGAGGTCACGGCCAGCGATCAGCACGAGCTCTTCCAGCGCAATGCGCCGCAGGTGGAAGCCGGCCTCTACCTGGTGCCGCGGGTCATCGAATGACGGCGCTGCATGAGCTTACCGTCGCGGAGCTCTCCAAGGCGTTGCGGACCCGCACAGTTTCGAGCATCGAGCTGGTGCTCGCCTGTCTTGCGCGCATCGAGCTGCACCAGCAGGGGCTGAACGCCTTCATCAGCATCCTGCGCGAGGAGGCGCTGGCCGAAGCGGCACGCGCTGACGCACGGCTTGCAGCCGGCGAGGAAGGTGCCGTCATCGGCGTGCCGATCGCGCACAAAGACATCTTCTGTACACGCGGACAGAAGACCACCTGCGGTTCTCGCATGCTGGCGAATTTTGTCTCGCCCTACGATGCCACGGTCGTGGAACGTCTGCGCGCCGCGGGCGCCGTGATGGTGGGCAAGACCAACATGGACGAGTTCGCAATGGGCTCGTCCAACGAAACCAGCTACTTCGGGCCGGTGCGCAATCCCTGGGATCTGGCGCGCGTGCCGGGCGGCTCCTCGGGGGGATCGGCCGCCGCCGTGGCCGCGCGACTGACACCGGCTGCCACCGCCACCGATACCGGCGGCTCGATCCGCCAGCCGGCCGCGCTGTGCGGCGTGACCGGGCTCAAGCCCACCTACGGCCGTGTGTCGCGCTTCGGCATGATTGCCTTTGCCTCGAGCCTCGATCAGGGCGGCCTGATCACGCGCAGCGCCGAGGATTCGGCGCTGTTGTTGCGGACGATGGCGGGCTTCGATGAGCGCGACTCCACCAGTGTGCAACTGCCCGTACCGGACTACTGCGCCACGCTCGAGCAGCCGCTCAAGGGACTGAAGATCGGCCTGCTCAAGGAATTCTTCGATGAGGGGCTCGACCCCGACAGCGCACAGCGCATCCGCGACGCCCTCGAGGTGTTGCGCGAGCAGGGTGCTACTCTCAAAGAGGTCAGCCTGCCCAATCTGCCGCTGTCCGTTCCCACCTACTACGTGGTGGCACCGGCGGAATGCTCCTCGAATCTCGCGCGTTTCGACGGAGTGCGCTACGGCTATCGCTGCGAGAATCCGCGCGATCTGCTGGACCTGTACCAGCGCTCGCGCGGAGAGGGTTTTGGCGCCGAGGTGAAGCGCCGCATCATGACCGGCACCTACGTGCTGTCGGCCGGCTACTACGATGCCTATTACCTCAAGGCGCAGCGCGTGCGCGCGCTGATCAGCGCCGATTTTGAACGCGCCTTCCACGATATCGACGTTCTGATCGGGCCGACCACACCAACGCCGGCCTTCGAGATCGGCGCCAAGACGGCCGATCCTGTGACGATGTACCTCAACGACATCTACACGATCGGCGCCAATCTGGCAGGATTGCCGGCCATTTCGGTGCCCTGTGGCCTGGTGCGGGGTCTGCCTGTCGGATTGCAGATCATCGGTCCTCACTTCTCGGAATCCAGGCTCTTCAACGTGGCACATCGCTATCAGCTGGAAACAGACTGGCACCGACGCGCGCCGCCGGGGTTTGCGTGATGGAGTGGGAAACCGTCATCGGACTGGAGATTCACGCGCAACTTGCCACGCGCTCGAAGATCTTCTCGGGTGCGGCGACCGCCTACGGTGCGCCGCCGAACGCGCAGACCGACCTGATCGACCTGGCCTACCCCGGCGTGCTGCCGGTGCTCAACGGCGAAGCGGTGCGCATGGCCGTGAAGTTTGGGCTGGCAATCAACGCGCGCGTCATGCGACGGTCCATCTTCGCGCGCAAGAATTACTTCTATCCGGATCTTCCCAAGGGCTATCAGATCAGCCAGTTCGAGCTGCCGATCGTCTGCGGCGGCGCCGTGGATATCGTGCTGGAGGATGGCAGCTCCAAACGCATCGAAGTCACCCGGGCGCATCTGGAAGAGGATGCGGGTAAATCGCTGCACGAGGGGCTCGCAGGGTTGACCGGCGTGGACCTCAATCGCGCCGGTACGCCACTCATCGAGATCGTCTCCGAACCCCAGATGCGCTCGGCCCGGGAAGCGGTCGCCTATCTCAAGAAAGTGCACACCCTGGTGCGCTACCTGGCTATCTGCGACGGCAACATGCAGGAAGGCTCGTTCCGCTGCGACGCCAACGTGTCGGTGCGCGTGAAGGGCACGGAGAAATTCGGTACCCGGGCCGAGATCAAGAACCTCAACTCTTTCCGCTTCGTCGAGAAGGCGATCAACTATGAGGTTGCCCGCCAGATCGAACTTCTGGAAGGCGGCGGCAAGGTGGTGCAGGAGACGCGCCTGTACGATTCTGATCGAGGCGAAACCCGTTCGATGCGTTCCAAGGAAGAGGCCAACGACTACCGCTACTTTCCCGATCCCGATCTGTTGCCACTGGAGATCGATCAGGTCTACATCGACACGGTGGCGGCCACACTGCCTGAACTGCCGGATCAAAAGGCACAGCGCTTCATCCAGGAGTACGGCCTTTCTGCGTACGATGCCGGTGTGCTCACCGCCAGTGCCGAGTTTGCCGATTACTACGAGGTGGTCGTACGCGATCTCGGTGGCCATCCCAAGCTTGCGGCCAACACTGTCACGGGGGAACTCGCCGGCCTGCTCAACCGCGATGGGCTTGGCATCGCCGACATCCGCGTCGATGCCCACAGCCTCGCGGCACTGCTCGCGCGCGTCGCGGACAATACGATTTCCGGCAAGATCGCCAAGGATGTGCTCGAAGTCATGTGGGACGAGGGCGCACAGGCCGATGCCATCATCGAGGCGCGCGGGTTGCGTCAGATCACCGACTCATCGGCCATCGAGCGTGCCATCGAAGCGATGATGGCTGCAAACCCCGGCCAACTGGCCGACTATCGGGCCGGCAAGGAGAAGCTGTTCGGGTTCTTTGTTGGCCAGGTCATGAAGGCGACCGCGGGCAAGGCCAATCCCGCACAACTGAATGAGTTGCTGAAGAAGAAACTCGGTGGCTGAGCGTCTGGCGGCGGCGCCCGGAGAGTTGCGCCGGTTCCTGATCGAGAAGCTGCCGGTGCGCGGCTTCTGGATCCGCCTGGATGAGGCCTGGCGCAATCTGCGCAGTCATCAGCAGTATCCCCGGAGCGTCGAAGCGTTGCTCGGGGAGGCCGTCGCCGCCTCGGCACTGCTGGCGGCGACGCTGAAATTTCGCGGTACGTTGACGCTGCAACTGGCCGGCGATGGCCTGGTTTCCCTGTTGGTGGCACAGTGCACGCACGATTTCTCGATCCGCGCCGTCGCGCACGCACCCGAATCGATAACCGGTGAGCCGGATTTTCGTGACCTGGTAGGCAATGGCCGCCTGAGCGTCACGATCGAAGCCGACGAGCGATCAGCACGCTACCAGGGCATCGTCGCGCTCGAAGGCCGCACGCTGGCCGGCTGCCTCGAAGGCTACTTTGCGAGCTCGGAGCAGATTCCCACTTCCATCTCACTTTCGGCCGACGGCCAGCTGGCGGCCGGCGTTCTGCTGCAGAGCCTGCCGCTCTCGAGCCTGGCGGGCGCGCCTGCTACACCCCTGCGCGAGGAGGACTGGCAGCAGCTGAAGGCGCGCGTCGAATCATTGGATGGCCCGCTGCTGCGGCTGGGCACACCCGCGGATGTGCTGCATCAGGTATGCGGGGAGTTCGATTGCCGCCTGTTCGCAAGCTCGCCGGTGAAGTTCATGTGCCGGTGCGATGCCGCGCGCGTTCAGAACGTGCTGCGTTCGCTGGGGATCGAGGAACTACGCAGTATTCTTGCCGAGCAGGGCACCGTAACGGTGACCTGCGAGTTCTGCGGCCGGCCCTACTCGTTCGATCCCATCGACGTCGAGCGGCTGTTCGCCGCGGGCGCTAGTCCGGACACCCCCCAGTCGCTCAACTGAAAAGCCGATCAGGTCTTGAGCGAGAACGGCGTGAAGTTCGTGCCGCGGTCGAAGTAGTCTTCCTGTTCGGCGCGCTTGAGGAAACCGACGACACGGTAAGTGACCGGCGTCATGATGATCTCCCAGCCGCTCTTGAACACGTACTGCGTCAGGGTCACTGCCTCGAGCTGCGCGTTGTCCCATATGCCATAGAACGCCAGAGTGTAGAACAGCACCGAATCAACCAGTTCGCCGCAGAGCGTCGATCCGACGGTTCGCGTCCAGAGCCAGCGACCGCCGGTCCACAGCTTCATTTTGGCCATCACGTAGCTGTTGACGAAGGAGCCGCACCAGAAGGCGATGATAGAAGCGCCGGCGATGCGCGGCGTCGCGCCAAAGATGCGGGCTACCGCGTGCTGTTCCTCGGCACCATCGGCCGTCGGCGGCAATGCCACGATGACGCTGGCCATGATCGAGGCAAATCCGAGGGCGACGAATCCGGCCCAGACGACGCGCCGGTCGCGGGCATAGCCGTAGACTTCGGTGAGTATGTCGCCGAAGAGATAGGACAGCGGAAAAAACAGCACGCCCGCCAGGAAGGTCACTTCGCCGAACAGCGGCAGGTGCACGGTGGATTTCTTGGCTGCGCCGATCAGGTTGGCGCACAGCACGATGCACACGTAAGCCGCCATGAAAAAATCGTAGTAGCGGTACTGTCGCGAGACGCGCGTATCGGTCGACATGCGCCGAATCCTACCCGACGCTGTCTACCTATACTTCACTTAATAGCTGCTGCTGGATCAGTTCCTGAACGCAGCGCGTGTGTTCCGGCGTCAAATCGATGAACTCGAGTCCATAGTGCGCCTGCGGTTTGGCGTCGGTGCCGACCTCGGCCCCGTTCTCGGCGCCGCGTACTTTGCGCACAACCGCCTTGAGCCGCAGTTCCGGCTGGTGTTCCTCGAACCCCGGGATCAGCAGTTCCACGGCATCCGAGGTCGCGGCGATGCCGGCAGAAGAGGCCAGACCCGCGCCGGTAAGACTCAGATCGAGCAGCGACGCGGGTTGAGTGGCTTCGCCCCCGGCAGCGCCGTTGATGACTGACACGGGCCGCTGCATGGGCACGCGACTGGCCCTGCGTACGACCACCGCTTCCACGCTCTGCGGGTAGCGCAGGTGCAGATGCGGAAAGGGCAGATGCGCGGTTTTCAGCACATCGGTCTGGAACGCAAAGGCGCTGCGCCCCGCAAAAGCGCGGCACACGAACTGATCGCCATCGACGATCGAGAAGGCACCGCTGGAGGAGGGGATCCTGGGCGTGGTGACCAGCACCGCGCGCGGTGACAGGAAGCCGATCAACTGGGTATAGAGCCGCGCGGTGGACATGCGCGTGAGCTGCAGCTGCATGGGCTGCCCCATTTTCAGATTCATATCCGCAAAGGAGCTCATGAGCTGCTCAGATTGCGTTTGTGATCCGGTTCGCACCGCGTGGCCATGGATCGGGTTCTTGGAGTTGTCGATTACTGGAAATTTTACCCGCTGCCGTCGTCGGCACCTTGTCCTACTGCGCAGAATTGAAGTCGCAACGGCGGCAATTCACGGTCAGTGTGGCTCGATGGAACTCAAATACCCGGGGCCGCCCAGGTTCTCCATCTGCTTGAGGGTCCAGTCACGCTGCGTAAGGACGTAGTGCGAGGGCGCGTCGACGCGCAGCAGCCGGGGGTTGGGCAGCACCACGGCCAGCAGCGCGGCTTCGCTGCTGCCCAGGCGCGAGGCGTCCTTGTGAAAGAACGTACGCGCAGCGGCCTGCACCCCGTAGATACCGCGGCCGAACTCGGCAATGTTCAGATAGACCTCGAGAATGCGCTCTTTCGGCCAGAGAGTTTCGATGAGAACTGTGAACAGCGCCTCAAGACCCTTGCGCACGAAGCTGTGACCGGACCATAAAAACAGATTCTTCACCACCTGCTGGCTGATGGTGCTGGCGCCGCGCAATTTCTTGCCGCTGCGCTCATGGGCCCGAACGGCTTCGCGGATCGAGCGGAAGTCGAAGCCGGCGTGAAACGGGAACTGCTGGTCCTCGGCGGCGATGACGGCGACGGCTGCCTGCGGCGAGATGTCCTCCAGGGGCACCCACTCGTAACGCGTGCGGTACTCATGATCGCCGCGAGCGAATGCATCGGCGCGCGCCTCGAGCATGAATGCCGTGGTTGGCGGAGGCCAGAAGCGCAGTGCCAGCACGCTCAAGCCCGCGATCGACAGTAAGCCCAGCGTCACGGACAACAGCGCCCGTCCGAACCTCCAGAGTCGCCCGCGCCGCGGACGCGCCATCGATATTTCGGGAGTCTACTTGGCGCTGTCGAGACGCCGGGCGGACTTGATCAGCACGTCCTGCGTCGGCACGTCACTGTGACCCTTGCGCTTGCCCGTGGACACCTTGGCTATCTTGTCGATGACTTCCATGCCCTCGGTCACGTGCCCGAACACGGCGTAGCCGTACTGTCCCGGCCTTTGATCGAGAAAATCGTTGTCCGCCAGATTGACGAAGAACTGCGAGGTCGCACTGTGGATCTCATCGGTGCGGGCCATCGAGAGCGTGCCGCGCTGATTGCGCACGCCGTTGCCGGCCTCGTTGCGAACCGGAGGGTGGGTTTTCTTTTGCGACAGATCGCTGGTGAGCCCACCGCCCTGGATGACGAAACCAGGAACGATGCGGTGAAAGATGGTGCCGTCGAAAAAACCCTCATCGACGTAACGCAGAAAATTCGCCACGGTCTGCGGCGCGTCCTCTTCATAGAGTTCGACGGTAAAGTCCCCGTGAGAGGTCTCGAATCGAATCATGGATGCACTCCTAACCACCGTCCCTCGGTGACGCGATCGCGGCCGGCCAGATCGCGGTGGCAGCGTACGCGAGCATAGCCCGCCGCTACAAGCGCGGCAGCGACTACATCGGCCTGATCCGCGCCATGTTCGAGCAACAGCCAGCCGTTGCGCTCGAGATGGGCCGAAGCTCCCCCGATCAGGTGTCGCAGCGCCTCGAGCCCGCTCGGCCCCGGGCTCAGTGCGCCCGCGGGCTCGTGTCGCAGCGCCGCGAGCGCCGGATCGCCTCCAGCCACGTAGGGCGGATTGCTGAGGATGGCCTCAAAGCGCCGGCCAGTGAGCGGGGTGAACCAGCTGCCGGCCAGGAATTCGATCTGCCCGAGATTCAGGCGCGCGGCGTTGCTGCGTGCGACCGCAAGTGCGGCGTCCGATAGGTCCGTCGCCGTCAGCGCCCAGCTCGGTCGTTCGCAGGCCAGGGCGAGCGCGATGGCGCCGCTGCCGGTTCCGAGATCGGCGACGCGCACATCACCGGCCGCGGCCTGTGTTCCGGGCAGTAGTGCCAATGCGCGTTCCACCACCAGTTCGGTCTCCGGGCGCGGAATGAGCACGGCGGGCGTTACGCTGAGGGGCAGCGACCAGAATTCGCGTTGTCCGGTCAGGTAGGCGATCGGCTCGCCCGCGACCCGGCGTGCCACCAATGCGCGGTAGCGAGCCGCGGCCGCGGACTCGATCGGCAGCTCGCCATGCGTGATCAATACCGCGCGTGGGCGATTCAGTACGTGCGCGAGCAGCACCCCGGCGGCCAGCGGTGCGTTGGTCTCATGCGAGTGCAGCGCATCGATGCCCTCCGCCAGCAGTTGGCGCAGCAGGCCCTGCCCGGCGGCGACACCTGCCGCAGCCGGCTCTGCTAGATTGTCGGCCGTTCCCATGACGGAGCCATTATGACCGCTTCCAGTCCGGCGCCGGGCGCGGTGCGCGTCAGCGAACTGCTCCAGACCGCCGCGAGACTGTTTCGCGCCACGCTGCTCAAGTGCCTGCCGCTGGGAATGCTGGCCATGGTGTGTTGGCAACTACCCAATTTCTATTGGACCGCTACCGGGCACCAGCTGGGTTTGAAGGCTCAGTACGATCTGAATTTCAACTTGCTGACCGTCGTTGGCACGACCGTCGAGCTGTGGCTGCTCGGCGCCATGATGCTGCGGCAGCGCGCCGTAGCGGTTGGAGCGCCATTGCAGACCGGAGCCGAGCTGCGCGCGGCGACGCATCGCCTGCCCGTGATGCTGCTGAGCGCCCTGCTGGCAACGATCAGCATCGCCGCAGGCCTGCTGCTGCTGGTGGTGCCCGGGCTCTACCTCTGCGTGTGCTACCTCGTGTGGCTGCCGGTGGTGCTGTTCGACGGCACAGGTCCTTATGCGTCGCTCGTGCGCAGCGTTCACCTGATTCGACCGCTGTGGCCAAAGGCGCTCACCGCGCTGGTGATCGTGCTGCTGCTGGCAATTATCGCGGCAATCGTGTTTGGCGCCGTGCTCGCGGCGCTGGCCGGTCTTCTGGGGAGCGATGGTCCGGCATTTGAGGCGCTCAGCGCCGCGGGCACCGTGGCATTCGGCGCTTTGTTCGTGGTCTTCCTCAGCGCACTGCAGCTGGTGCTTCACTCCGCGGCAAGCAACTCGGCCTGATATTCCTGGCTCAATGCCGACAGCAGTTCATCCAGCGCGCCGTCCATGATCGCCTGCAGCCGATAGAGCGTCAGGTCGATGCGGTGATCGGTGACGCGACCTTGCGGAAAGTTGTAGGTGCGAATGCGCTCGGAGCGATCGCCGCTGCCCACCTGGAGCTTGCGTGACTGGGCCTGCGCGCTGAGCTGCTTTTCCTGTTCGGCAGCGAGCAGGCGGGCCGCCAGCAATGACATGGCGCGCGATCGATTCTTGTGCTGTGAGCGCTCGTCCTGGCACTCGACGACGATGCCCGTCGGCAGGTGCGTGATGCGCACCGCCGAGTCGGTCTTGTTGACGTGCTGTCCGCCCGCGCCCGAGGAGCGGTAGGTATCGATGCGCAGGTCCGCCGGGCTGATGGCGACGCTCTCGATTTCCTCGAGCTCCGGCAGAATCGCCACGGTCACCGCGGAGGTGTGAATCCGGCCCTGTGCCTCCGTGGCCGGTACGCGCTGCACACGGTGCGTGCCGGACTCGAATTTCAACCGCGAAAATACCCCTCGGCCGACGATGCGGCAGATCACTTCGCGGTAGCCGCCATGCTCTCCCGGACTTTCGCTCAAAGTTTCGATCTGCCAGCCCTGTGCTTCGGCGTAACGGCTGTACATGCGCAGCAGATCGCCGGCGAACAGCGCCGCCTCGTCGCCACCGGTGCCGGCGCGAATCTCGAGGAACACATTGCGTTCATCGCGCGGATCACGCGGCAGCAACAGGCGCTCGAGTTCGGCATCGCGTTGCAGCAGCCGTTGCCGGATGGCGGCGATTTCCTCATCGCCCAATGCACGCATGTCGGAATCAGCGTCGGTCAAAAGCACCTCTGCGTCCCGCAGATCCTGCTCCAGTTGCCGATAGCCGGCGAAGGCTACGGCAGTGGGCTGCAGGCGTGCGTATTCGACCGAGAAGTCGCGGAACCGCTGGGAGTTTCCGAGTGTCTCAGGATCGGCAAGCAGCGCCCCGAGTTCTTCGAAGCGCTGTTCCGCTTTTTCAAGCTTTTGACGGATCGATGCTTTCATCTTCAGCTATAGTCTAACGGCCATGAAGCTTTGGAACCGAAACCGCGGCCTTATGCGGCTGTCATCGCAAATTGCCGTGCATATGGTCGTGCTCGGCGGGGTGCTGGCCGCATTGCCGCAGGACGCGCAGGCAGCGCGCGGTACGCACGAGACCGAGGATTCCAACGCGCTGATCATGACGGCCGAAATCGCGTTGCAGCGCGATGACTGCGGCCGGGCCGCGGCCAACTATACGATCGCGGCCCAACGGCTGTCGGATGTCAAATTGGCGGCACGCGCCACCGAGGTCGCACTGGATTGCGGCCAGTTCCAGGCGGCCGAGCGCTCGGCGGCCCGCTGGCGTTCGCTCGTGCCCACTGAGCCGGCTGCGCTGCATGCCTCGATGCGGGCGGCGCTTGGTCTCTACAAGATCGATGAGGCGCGCGGCGCCTTCGAGGAATGGGTCAAAAACGGCGGCCTGGCGAATGCGCGGGTTGCCGGCAACGAGGATACCGGCGCGGCCGGCGTTGCCGAAGCCGTGCGACTGCTGGCGCAGGAAGCCGGCGTGCCCGCAACGCTCGCCATGCTGCGCGGCGTGCAGGCGCGGCCGTTGCAAAGCGGCGCCTCGCAGCTCGCGCTGGCGGATCTCGCATTCGATGGCTGGAACTACCGCGAGGCCCTGCAGTACGCGCAGAAGGCGCTCAGCGCCGGCGCGGCGGCTGCACCCGCGCAGATGCTGCTGGCGCGCGCGCACGCCGGCCTGGGCGAGGCCGACCAGGCAGTCGCGGCCGCGGCCGCGGCACACAACGCGGCACCCAAAGAACAGGGCTTCGCATCGGCCGATGTGCTGATGCTGCTGGGGCGTGAACGCGAGGCGCGCACTGCCCTCGAGACGCTGCGCGATGTGCCGGCCTCGCACATGCAGGCGCAGCGGCGACTGGGCCTGATGGCTTTCAATCGCGGCGATTACGAGGAAGCGCAGCACGACTTCTCCGAGTTGCTGAGCGATCACGATTCCTCCGCGGTCGCGGTGTACTACCTAGCCGCCATTGCCGACCGCCGCAACGATGTTGGGACCGCCTTGCGCGGCTATCAAATGCTGTCGGGTACCCCGCTCGATGGGGCCGCACGCGACCGCGCGGCGACGCTGCTGTACAAGCAGGGACAGCGGGAGCAGGCGCTGAAACTGCTGGTGCCGAGCGAAGAGGCCAGCCCGCCGTCGCGGCTGAATGCCGAGATCGAGCAGGCACAATTGCTGTCCAACGGCGGCGAGGCCGATCAATCGCTGGCACGCATCGACGACGCGCTGGCGCGTTTTCCCGCCCATCCGGACCTGCTATACCAGAAGTCCATTCTGCTGGAGAAGGCCGGGCGCACGGAGCAGGCGATCGCACAGCTCGAAGCGCTCTACCACGATCGGCCGCAGGACGGCGCGATCGCCAATGCGCTCGGATTCCTGCTGGCTGATCACAACCGTGAACTCGCGCGTGCCGACCGCCTGATCACGGCGGCGCTCAAGAGCGAACCCGACAATCCCGCGATTCTCGACAGCATGGCATGGCTCGACTTTCGCCGCGGCCAGGCACGTGAAGCGTTGCCGCTGCTGGAGCGCGCATTTCGACTGGCACAGGATGGCGACATCGGCGCCCATTGGGGCGAGGTGCTCTGGTCGCTGGGCGATAAAGCCAAGGCGCGCGAAGCCTGGAGCCGCGCGCTGATCGCCGATCCCGACAACGCGCTGGTACGCGCCGCGCAGCAGCGGGCCGGCGTGCCGCAGATGCCCGCGAGCGGTACCGGCACCTCCATCTAGACGATGACCATCGGCGGTAACTGCGGCATCCGCGGTGCGCTGCTTCTGGGCGTCACGGCCTCATGGTTCCTCGCCGGCTGCGTCAGCACCGCGCCGCATGCCACGCTGGTGCCAACCGCTTCGTGGGAGCAACGGCTGCCCGCGCTGCAGGCCATCGCATCCTTCCAGATCGACGGCAAGATTGCCGCCAGCGACGGCAAACAGGGTTTCAGCGCAGGCCTGCGCTGGCGCCAGCTCGGCGATGCCGCGACCATCGATCTGTCCGCGCCTTTGGGATTCGGGGCAGCCCATATAGAGCACGGTCCCGACGGCCTTACGGTCACCACGGCGCAGGGCACCACGTTCAAGGGTGGCGGAGCAAGCGATCAACTTAGCGCAACGCTGGGTTTCGAGCCGCCGCTGGGGAGCCTGCGTTTCTGGGTGCTCGGCGCCAGCGATCCGGCGTTTCCGGCGCAGGAGTCGATCGACGACCAGCAACGCCTCGCGCACCTCGACCAGGACGGCTGGCACGTGGACTGCGAGGACTACGCGCTCGTGAATCAACAATGGCTCCCGCGACGGCTCATCGTTACCCGCCAGGCGCTGCGGCTCAGGCTCATCGTCAACACGTGGCGGCTCTGATTCCGGCGCTGTCGTGGTGGCCGGCACCGGCCAAACTCAACCTGTTCCTGCACGTGGTGGGGCGCCGGGCCGATGGCTATCACGATCTGCAGACGCTCTTTCAGATCGTGGATCTGTGCGATCAGATCGGCCTCGCACGGCGCGAGGACGGCGTCATCGAACGCATCCAAGGCATGGTCGAGGTCGAACCCGAAAAGGATCTCGCCGTGCGCGCGGCGCGCGTGCTGCAGCGCCACACCGGCACGAGCCTCGGCGCCAACCTGCATGTCATTAAACATATTCCGGCCGGCGGCGGCCTGGGTGGCGGCAGTTCGGATGCCGCCACGGTGCTCTTGGCGTTGAATCGCCTGTGGAATACCGGACTGGGCCTGCCTGAACTCGCCGCGCTCGGCCTGTCACTCGGGGCCGACGTTCCGCTGTTCGTCCACGGCGCCTCGGCCTGGGGCGAGGGGCGCGGGGAGCGGCTGACACCCTTGAGTGCTCCGCCGCGCTGGTTTCTGATCGTTCATCCGGGCGTCTCGGTCAGCACCGCGGAGATCTTCCAGGCCCCTGAATTGACAAGAAATTCTAGCCTCATCACAATGCGCGCCGCAGCGTTTGGACAGACCCGCAACGACTGCGAACCGGTGGTGCGTGGACGGTATCGCGAAGTGGCGGCCGCGCTCGATTGGCTGGATACGCAACTCGAACCGCATGACGCGCACGGCAGCGCGCGCCTTACGGGAACGGGTGCCTGTATCTTCGCCAGCTTCGAGCGCGAACAGGACGCGCGGCGAATCGCGCAGTTGGTTCCGGAGAAGTGGAGCGGTTTCGTCGCCCGCGGCGTCGATCGCTCGCCGACCCACGACCAGTTGGAGACAGAGTGACGGTTTGAGTACTGCTGGGGTGTCGCCAAGTGGTAAGGCAGCGGGTTTTGATCCCGCCATACGGAGGTTCGAATCCTTCCACCCCAGCCACGGTTCGATCAGATAGGAAACGGCCATCGTGGATTCGGAGACCCTGGCGCTATTCAGCGGCAATGCCAATGCCGCGCTCGCGCACGACATAGCGCGTCACCTGCGGCTGACGGTGGGGCACGCGGACATCGGCCGCTTCAGTGATGGCGAGTCCAATGTCGAGATCATGGAAAACGTGCGCGGCCGCGATGTCTTCATCGTGCAGCCCACCTGTCCGCCTACCAACGATCACCTGATGGAACTGCTGATGATGACCGATGCCTGCCGGCGGGCCTCGGCGGCACGCATCACGGCCGTGGTGCCTTATTTCGGCTACGCGCGCCAGGACCGGCGGCCGCGCGCCACGCGCTCACCGATCACCGCCAAGCTGGTCGCCGATATGATCGGCGCCGCGGGGGTCAACCGCCTGCTGACGATCGACCTGCATGCCGAGCAGATTCAGGGCTTTTTTGGCATCCCGGTCGATAACGTGTATGGTTCGCCCGTGCTGCTCGGCGACGTCTGGCGGCAGCGCTATCCAAATCTGATCGTGGTCTCCCCCGACGTGGGAGGTGTCGTCCGGGCGCGTGCGTTTGCCAAGCGCCTCGATGATGCGGAACTGGCGATCATCGATAAGCGCCGCCCACGCCCGAATGAGTCCAAGGTCATGAACATCATCGGCGAAGTGGCGGGCAGGACCTGCGTGCTGATCGATGACATGGTCGACACCGCCGGCACTCTGTGCCTCGCGGCCAAGGCGCTCAAGGAAGAGGGCGCCGCGCGCGTTGTCGCATACATCACGCACGCGGTGCTGTCCGGTGGGGCCGTCGAGCGCATCGCCACTTCCGTGCTCGATGAACTGGTGGTCACCGACACGATTCCGCTGTCACAGGCGGCAAGGGATTGCGGGCGCATTCGCCAGCTCTCAGTGGCCTCGCTGCTGGCCGAGACGATCCGTCGCATGCGCGATGACGACTCGGTAAGCTCGCTGTACATCGATTAGTTTTTTGGGTGGCAGGCACTGGTCGCGGTGCGTGTCCTTTGCGTTAAACGACAGTCAGGAGTTTGAAAATGCGTATCACGTATCAGGTAGGCGCGGATTCGCGTCACGATCAGGGCAAAGGTGCGAGCCGCCGCCTGCGTCGTGCCGGGAAGGTCCCCGCGGTCATCTATGGCGGGCAGGGCGGCCCGCGCAGCATCACACTCGATCATCAGCAGTTGCTGACGCTGATCGACAAGGAGAAGTTCTACTCCTCGATCATCAGCATCAATGTCGACTCGCAGTCGCAGCCGGCCATCATCCGCGACGTGCAGATGCATCCCGCGCGCAATGCCGTGGTTCACGTGGATCTGCAGCGGGTGGTGGAGTCCGAAAAGCTGAAGATTCAACTGCCGATCCACTTCAAGGGCGAGGCGATTGCTCCCGGTGTCAAGACCCAGGGCGGCATCGTCTCGCACCTGATGCAGGATGTGGAAGTCAGTTGCCTGCCGGCCGATCTGCCGGAATTCCTCGAGCTCGATCTGTCGGCCATGAATCTCAACGAGACGCTCTCGCTCGGAGACATCAAATTGCCGGCGGGGGTGACGATCCCGGAGCTGGCACATCGCAACCCAGTGGTGGTATCGGTGCACAGCCCGCGCGCGGCGGAGCCCGAGCCCGAGGCCGTGGCGGCGACCACGGAAGTTGCGGCTGCAGGCGCGGCGGCTGCGCCGGCTGCGGGGGCCCCGGCTGCCGGCGCCGAGGGCGCCAAGAAGGACGAGGCCAAGAAAGAAGCGGCTCCGGCCAAGAAGGAAGGCGGCAAGAAGTAAGCGACGCGGTCGATGGCAGCCGCGCTGCCGCTCAAGCTCGTGGTGGGCCTCGGCAACCCGGGGTCCAGGTACGCGCGGACGCGCCACAACGCGGGCTGGTGGTTCGTCGATGCGCTGCTCGCGCAGCACCACGGCAGCTGGCGCCATGAGCGCCAGCTGCAGGTGGAACTGGCGCGGCTGAGCACGCAGAGCTGCGAAGTCTGGCTCGCCAAACCGCAGGCCTTCATGAATCGCAGCGGCGCGCCGGTCACCGCGCTTGCCGCTTTTTATCGCATCGAGCCCTCGGAGATCCTGATCGTGCACGATGATATCGATCTGCCACCCGGGGTCGCGCGCTTCAAGCTCGGCGGCGGCCATGGCGGACACAATGGCGTGCGCGATGTGATTGCGCACCTGGGAGCGGATTTCTGGCGGCTGCGTCTCGGTGTCGGTCACCCGGGCACCAAGGACCAGGTGCTCGACGCGGTGCTCGACCGGCCGCGGCCTGGCGAGCAGGAATTGATCGATGAATCGATGCGACGCGCGTTGGAGTGCATGCCGGAGTTGCTGCGGGGGGATGGCCAGAAAGCCATGCACCGGCTGCATTCGGGCAATGACAACGGCAACGGCAATGGCAGTGGCGGCGAGGGAGCAAAGTAAGTGGCCATTCAGTGCGGCATCGTCGGGCTGCCGAATGTGGGCAAATCAACCCTGTTCAATGCCCTGACGCGGGCGCAGATCGCCGCGGAGAACTATCCGTTCTGCGCCATCGATCCGAACGTCGGAGTGGTGCCCCTGCCGGACACGCGACTCGGTGAGCTTGCCGCCATCGTGCATCCCGAGAAGATCCTCCCCACGGCGGTGGAATTCGTCGATATCGCAGGACTGGTCGCGGGCGCCTCGCAGGGCGAGGGCCTCGGCAATCAATTCCTGGCGCACATCCGCGAAGTCGATGCGATCGCGCACGTCGTGCGCTGCTTCGAGAACGATGACATCGTGCATGTGGCCGGCCGCATCGACCCGATGTCGGACGTTGAGATCATCAATACCGAGCTGGCGCTGGCCGACCTCGCTTCGGTCGAGAAGGCGCTCGATCGCGCCATCAAGGCCGGCAAGAGCGGCTCCGACAAGGATGCGGTGCGACGGCGCGCATTGTTCGAGCGCGCCAAGGCGCTGCTGGATCAAGGCAAGGCCGCGCGCCTGCTGGAACTTGGCGAGGATGATCGACGCGACCTGCGGGAACTGCACCTGCTGACCGCGAAGCCGGTCATGTACATCGCCAACGTCGATGAGGCGGGCCTCAAGGCCGACAATGAGTACCTGGCGGCGCTGCGCGCGCGCGCGGCGGCCGAGCATGCGGTCGTGGTGCCGGTGTGCGCGGCGATCGAGGCCGAGATCGCGCAGCTCGATGAGGCCGAGCGCGATGAATTCATGCGCGATCTGGGGCTGGCCGAACCTGGACTGAACCGCGTGATCCGCGGGGCCTATGAGCTACTCGGGCTGATTACCTATTTCACTGCCGGCCCCAAGGAAGTTCGCGCCTGGACCGTGCGACGCGGCAGCACGGCGCCGCAGGCGGCGGGGGTCATCCACACGGATTTCGAGCGCGGATTCATTCGCGCCGAAGTCATCGCCTACGACGACTATGTTCGCTATCGCGGCGAGGCCGGCGCGCGCGAGGCCGGGCGGCTGCGGCTCGAGGGCAAGGAATATGTCGTGCACGAGGCCGACGTCATGCATTTCCGCTTCAATGTCTGATGCATCCGGGCTGGTTGACCACCGCCCGCAGACATTTCTTAACCCTGCCAGTCAGGAGGCGCGGGAAGCATCTGATATGCTCGGGCGCGACCTAGGGGACATTAAGCGGTTTTAACCGCGCGCTCATGCTCGTCTAATGGTTGCGCGGACATTGTAGGTTCGCGTGGACGCCATGAATGTCAGGGAGAGCGATGCTGCAGTGGGCGATTGATCGCTGGAAATTTCGCCGCGCTGCCCGCGCCGCAGTGACCGCGGCCACGCGTCCAAACGCCGCGGCGCCGGCGCTTCCATCCGATCCGCAGGACATCCTGTTGGTGCCTTGCTGGCGTCGCCCCGAGATGCTCTGGCATTGCATCGACAATATCTGCAAAGCCGAGGGCATCGAGGCCATGCACGTGGTCTTCCGGCCCGACAGCGGTTTCGATCCGGACAACCTCGCGGTCATCCGCGAGCACGCGAAAAGGCTTCCCAGTCATGAGATCCAGCCCGCGCCGCGTTGTCCCTATCGGCGCACCAAGCTCAGCGCCAACATCCTGCTCGGCTACCTGGATGCCGCGGCTCGCGCACGGCGCCACGTCTACATGGTCGAGGAAGACATCATGGTCGGGCGCGATTTCTTTCGCTGGCACGCCGCCGTGCACGCGCAGCGCGCGGGTCTGTTCTGCTCGATTGCCGTACGCAATCACAATCGCGAGGTTCATACACCCGACGATCCGGACGGCTACTACCTGAGCAGCGGCGACTATTGTTCCTGGGGCGTGTGCTTCGACGTCGCGGTCATTCGGGAACGCATCGCGCCGCACGTCAATCTCGCATATCTGCGGCGCCCCAAGCGCTACCTGCGGGGTCGCTTTGCCCGAAGCAAGGTCAGTCTGGGCTTCGTGGAGCAGGCGAGCCTGCTGCGCCGAATTCAGGAGCTCGACTCGCTGCCGATCGCCTACCCGGCGACGCCGCGCGCCTTCCATGCGGGCTTTTACGGCCGCAACCGGCCGGGCACTATCGAGGGGGCGCTGCAGGAGCGCGTGCGCCGGCTGGACGGGATGATTTACGATTGCACGGCGATGCGCGGCGCGGCCCTCTCGGCTCGCTATGCCGCCGACAGCGAGCCGGTGCCGCTGGATATCATCAGCGGCCAGAGGCTGCACGAACTCCATCTTCCTCTGGCCTGAGGCTTTTTGTGTACCAGGTATCCCGCAATCCGTCGCTGGTGTCCGTGCGACTGGCGCGGCTGCGTCCCACGCAGCTGACCGTCGGTTATCTAGAGGTCACCATCAAGGCGCGCGAGTGGGCGCGCCTGCCGCGCAAACGCCTCAAGGCGGAACTCGAGAGTCACGTGTTCCCGGCGGTGATCGGCCCCAGGGGTGACCACTTCATCATCGATCATCATCACCTGGGGATCGCGCTGATCGAGCAGGGCGTCAGGGACGGGTACGTCGCCGTGCTCGATGATCTGTCCTACCTGGAACTGCCGGTGTTCTGGCGGACCCTGGAATTTCGCTCGTGGACCCACCCTTACGATCGTCGCGGGCGCCGCTGCGACTATCGCGATATGCCGCGGCGTCTGAAGGACCTGCAGGACGATCCGTATCGCAGCCTTGCCGGCCTCGTGCGTCGCGCGGGCGGCTATGCCAAGGATGAGGCGCCGTTCGTGGAATTCCTGTGGGCCGATTTTTTTCGCGCGCGCGTGTCGGCGAAGCTCATCCGGAGCGAGCCGGGCCGCGCGCGACAGGCCGGGCTGCGGCTTGCCCATTCGCAGGAGGCCCGCTACCTGCCCGGATGGAGCGGCACACCCTGAGCAGGCGATCTTGAAACAGGCGGCGCGGTCGCGCCAGGGCGCAGATCATTCGCTCGGCGAGCGGACTTCAAATCGCGCGGTCGTCGAAGAGCCTCCGGCAAAGTGAAACGTGATCGATACCTGATCGCCGGGTTTGAGCGGCCGCGTCGGCTGCTCGAGCATCAGGTGATAGCTGCCGGCGGCGAGGCTCAGCACGCCCCCGGCCGGAATTTCGACCTGTGATACCGGCTGCATCTGCGAGACGCCGTCTTTTTGGGCCGTGTGGTGCAGCGACACCTCGCCAAAGTCGGGGCTCGTCGCGCCGGTCAGCGTCTGCGGCCGGGTGCCGGTGTTTCTGAGGGTGACGTACCCGCCTGCGGGAATATTAGCGGGCAGCCAGCGGATCCAGGCGTCGCTGACGGTGATGGTCGCCGTGGGTGTTGCCGCAATGGCACTCAGTGCGATCCAAAGGCCGAGGAGAGCTCCCTTACGTGTCATAGCTGATGCCTGCCGCTCCCGCCCATTTGGGGGAATAGTTGGAAGTCATGGTACGTCGCGCCAAGGAGGTGACGCTACCGGCGTACTGCGTCAGGTCCAGCCGCGGCGCCCCGACTCGGGCCGGTCAAACACCTCGCGCCGGTGAAAGTCCAGGTGCAGCCGCTGGCGGGGCTGGAACATGCCGACTTTCATGGGCATCCGCAGGTTCCACGAGGTCAGGATCGCAGGATTCAGGTGGCGCGAGACCAGCAGGTCGCCCTCGTCGGAGAAGGAGATGTAGCCGCGCGCGAACAGATGCACGATATGCGGCGAGAGCAACAATCCATTGCAGCCATCAATTTTCTCCTGATCGTCCGAGACGCTCCAGGGTTTGATGTGGCAGGCGCGAAGGTGTCGCCGGTCGAGCAGGCCGGTCACCCGACAGGCGCTCTCGATCTGCTCGAGACTGCGCCGGAAAATACCCAGCCCGCGGCGAGCGCGAATCAATTGCTGCTTCTCCTCGGGGCTCAGATCCGTGCGTCGAACGATCGAGGTCTCCACCCAGTCATCCGCGAGTTCGGACACCACCGCCGATTTGATCTGCGCTTCGACATCTTCGAGCTGCTGCGACAGCAATTGGCGCAGTACCTCCGCCATGGCCGTGGATACCGGGCTCAGATACACGGCGGGATTGCGCGCGCCGCTGGATCGCAGCGGCGATTGATTCTGCGGCAGCACGGCTTTTAGCACCTCGATGTGCGCGCGCGGCTGCAACGGCAGCGCCAGTTCGAAGAAGCGCACCGGCAGATACCAGCCCTGCAAGGAACCCGCAGTTTTCGAGGATGAGGCCAGCTCGCGCGGCCGCGCGGCCGCCATGGCTTCGCGCAGCGCAATGCCCACGCCGCGCACGGCGCCGTCCGCAAACGCGAAAATCAGATCGCCGGTCTGTACGCGCAGCATGTTCTGCGCAGCGTCCGTGGGGTCGCCGCGCTTATCCCGCGCAGTCCACAGATAGTCGCCCATGAGCCCGCGGCTGACGACTCTGCTCTGATTGACCCACCAGTATTGGGATTCCCGCTGCGCGTTCATCGATGCTAAGAATAGCGCCATTCCCGGTCGGTCAAATGTGCCCTAAGCTCCAGATTTGATGACGTTTTTTTAGCCAGCGTTTACCATCATCGCCGATGCCCATAGAATGCGCGTCCCGCGAGGCTAGGTAGCTCAGCTGGTTAGAGCGTGGCACTCATAATGCCGAGGTCGTGAGTTCGAGTCTCACCCTAGCCACCA
>Ga0182030_10005932_pt1 | contig 25858 bp, 21 predicted proteins | sample 812S3MmetaG_FD_121299 | JGI IMG/M metagenome (GOLD analysis project Ga0182030, IMG submission 121299) | Permafrost microbial communities from Stordalen Mire, Sweden - 812S3M metaG (Illumina Assembly) | ecosystem: Environmental > Terrestrial > Soil > Wetlands > Permafrost | place: Sweden...
AGTTGAAGAAGAAGCAAGACAGGCTTAACGCAAGAATTTGACGAGCAAGGGATTTCTTCTCATTTCCGCTGATAATTGATTTTGCAATGCCCATTTCATTCTCCTCGCGATTCTTCTCAAAAGACCGCTAACAAAGCGGTCTTCTACGGTTGCAGCAGTTCGGTATCCGCAGAGTCAGACAGGGGCGAGCAAGCCTAAGGGACTTGCGTCCCGCAGCTAAACTTGCAACCAATACTATTTGACGCCAACGGTGGAAAAGTTTACATCAAAATAAATTCAGCTGTCTATACTCGAAGCTCTCGCTTTGCAACCCGTAGCGTTGCAAGTTTTCCGCCAGGCCGTCCTTACACTCATAATTAATAGATAGTGATTACTGGCGGATTCTTCCTTGGTAGACGTTTTTTTGCTTTACTCACCATGCGGCGTTGCCAAAACATCTCGGCTCGGGTAAGCCGGCTAAGCCCAACGGCACTTAATTAGCTAAATCTGGTAGGGTCGGCGAGAAAGATTCGCATATGGGCACCACGGGCGAAAAAATCCAATGCAGCGAAAGACCGTGGTGAAATTAAGTTAGTGATCCCGCGAATCCCATCCTGACGGGCTTTTGGCGTTTGCACTCGTAGCCTTACCATTGTATCGAGATTGTCTTCAAACCCATACTGGTTAAACGAAACAGGGTTGAAGCTTGAGGCTAAATCCCGGCTAGAAATTCCCGACCATCCCCCTGGAAGGTGAGTCATGATCGATTCAATAACTATTGACCCAAACTTAAATGCTAAGATGCCACATAAGGGTATCTGGACCGAAACTGCCGAACAGCTTCCGAGCGCCGCCTCTGATTGGGCTAGAGATGCCTGGAGCCATAAAGGACAGTTTCTCTTACACTCGGCGGAGACTCTAGGTGAATCAGCTCTTGCTGGCGGAGTCATTAGCTATCTGATGCCCTGTCAGGGTAGAGCGGCTCTGGCGCTTGGTGCCGTGCTGCTGGCTCCTCTGGTTCTCGAAACCGGTAAAAAATTGATTGATGTAAACGAGGCCGCGGCGTTGCCGGGGGCTGACGTTCATAAGCTCGGTCACGATCTTGCTTATAGTGCGGTGGATGGTTCGTATAATTTAGCCCTGAGCTTCGGCGGCGGCTATGCCGGTGCGGAACTTGGCGGCGCGCTGGGAAATAGCAGCACAGCGGCTGGCGATCTTTCCCGATCAATCAGAGCGAAAATCAGCACCGCATTTGGTGACACGACTCCGACGATTGGTGAGCTGACTATTACCTCTAAGGACGGATTGACCAGCGATAGCGTTTCGGAACCCAACGCTCGCGGCGGCGGCGGTGGACGTGGTGGCGATTCGGGACGTGGCGCGCCACCGCCAGTGGTGGATGGTCCTGCCGGAGTTCTGACAAGTTTAGAAGGTGTGCCGCGAAGCGAAGTGACGGTCGCTGGTTCGGTTTCGAAGTTGCTGGCAGATGACACTAAAGGCTTGCCGCATCAGCGTTTTCTCGTCCAACTCGGCGACGGAACAAACGTTTTTATTGCCAACGATACGCACTACGGCACGGCTGTACCAGGATTGAAAGTCGGAAGCCCGATCCAACTTCGCGGTGAGTGGATTCCCGAGCCAGGCAATTGGGATGGCACCAATACTGTAGGTGTTCTGCATTGGACACATAAAGGTGATGCCGGTTCGAGCCATCCAGGCGGCTGGATCGATTACGGTGGTCAACGTTATTCACTGCTTGGGCTTTAATTTTTGGTGATGGACTGCTCTTTGATTAGGGCAGTCCATCAAAATTGAATCAGGACATCAAAAGTCGTTCTTTTAGCTCGAATTTGACTGGATAGTCCAGTTCGAATTCATCGGGGTTAAAGGCTGGCGATTCATTCAATGCGCGTGCTTGTGGAAGGTTTTATTTGGGCAATTACATGCTGGCGATAAAGCGGAACGAAAGTTTTGCATGGACAAGCTTTTATGTCAGTCCCCAGCTCAAGACCGAGATTTAGCAGCGCGTTGTATTTAACTAGATATTCAACTCAATCGCGCCGCGTGACTTGGTGGCAATCTCTGTGCCTTCGCCACCTTCGTTAGCGCTGCGTGGCTCAGTCATCAACTCTGTTGCCGGTAGGAACATGATGAAAGTGGAACCGAGTCCAAGCTCGGATTCTACGGCCACTCTGCCCCCATGTTTCTCTACAATATTTTTGACAATAGTAAGTCCTAGTCCGGTGCCTTTGATGGTGTGGACCTTCTTCTCAACACGGAAGAAGCGATCGAAAATACTCTCGATGCATTCGTCTGGAATACCAATGCCGTTGTCTTTTACCGCCAAACGAAGTTCTTTCGTCTCGGTAATATTGCGCACGCTGACTTCGACTTGACCGCCATTCGGAGTGTACTTGATTGCGTTATTGATCAAATTGATGATCGCTCGTTCGATCGATTCGCGATTGATGTGAACCAGAGGAATTGGATCGTCGCAGGCAAAAACAAGTTCGATGCCTTTGTCTTTTGCCATCATATTCAGTGCGCGGATGGTGTACTCGGCCGCCGGGCGAACATCCATGTCGTCCATCTCCAGCTCTTTGTCAGATTCTTCGAGCTTAGAAAGTTCGAGCACTTCGTTGACCAGATTCATCAAGCGATCCGCTTCGCTATCAATTATTTGCATGAACTCTTTGTAGATATCGGGCTCGAGCTTGTCACCATGCGTAACAATCGTATCGACATAGCTTTTGATCGAAGTAATCGGTGTGCGCAATTCGTGTGAGACGTTGCTGATGAACTCGTTCTTCATGCGCTCGAGTTCCGCTTGTTGCGTGATATCGTGCATGATCATAACTGAGCCGAGAAACTCGCCCTTCAACTGAATCGGCGCGATGTGCAAGCGGATAACGCGGTCGCCGATATTCAACTGCTGCATTACCGGTCCCAAACGTCCGGGCGAAACCGTATCGGTAAAAGCCTGAATGATCTGACAAATCTGCGGACGATCCGGGCCTTCGGTACAGAAAACCAGCGGTTTGCCTATGAGGTCTTTCGCTTCCTTATCAAACAACTGCGTCGCTGCAGCATTGATAATTTGCACTTTGTTATCGCGGTCGCAAACAACAACCCCGTCTGCAATCGACATAAGTACTAGTTCAAGCTTGTTGCGCTCAGAGATAAACTTGTTCCGCTCTGCCATCAAGCTGTCTAGATTTTGTTTGTCGTACTGCTGCAATCGCTTGGACATGTAATTGAAAGCGCTGACCACCTATCGATTTCGCGACCGGCACTTTGCGATGCAATTTGGTGTCCGAACCGCCCAGCGGCAATCTGACTGGCTCCGGCTGAGAGAGCTTTCAAAGGTCGATTAATCATCGAGTAATTAACAGCAAGGCAGAGCGCCCCAAGAAACCAGACCAATCCAAAAATCGAGAACAGAAATACTTTGGTTTCGCCGGCTGTTCCAAAAATAGAGAATGAAGTATCGTCCAGACCTACCCAACAGGTGCCTAGGTTTGTATTATTTTTGCGCATCGGCACGACAATATTGGTCAGCTCACGGTAATTCGACGGACTGGGGTAGACACCCGGAACTACCAAATGCGAATCTGCCGGCTGTATGTAATACGGAAAAATCTTCTCAGCGCTCGGTTTAGGCTTGATGAAACGCTGGCTGTCCAGCAAAACATGTCCGTCGCTATCGACCAGGGCAATGTAAGCAATAGCCGGCGTTTGCACCATTTCAGTCAAAATGTAATAGCGCAGACCCTCGAGGTTGCCTGAATTAGACAGTGCCTCGGCGCCACCGCGAGCAAGTGCATGAGCAAGCGCCATGCCAAACTGACTAACTGAGTGACTTTTGATAGACTGAGCGTGTGTTACAAGTATCCACGCTGTGAATGTCACCAGCGCCGAAATCGAAACCAGACCTAGCAAGAGCAGTCTCTTCTGGGTCGATATGCCGCTCCAGAGGTGCTGCACCAGCATTATTGCTTTGCGGATAGGCTTAAAAATAGGACTTCTCACCTCAGCTCCGTCATTTTGTTGTAAAGGTCTCGTTTACTAGACCGATAGGCCAATTCTACTCCGGCTGATTTAATTTATATATCCTCATACTACTACTTAAAATGTGGATTCCACGGTTTAACCAGATGTTGTAAAGGGAAAGATAAGTTGTGGTTCACCTCGTTATTTCGGTTTACTAATGCCTAAACTGTCAACAAAACCAGACTTTTCCACGTGTCTCGAAGCAGACGCCATCATCAAGCAGTACATGCCGCTTGTTCGACAGATTTCTCTTCGCTACGCGCGGTTGGCACCGGACCAAGCTGATGACCTCATGCAAATGGGTTGCCTTGGTTTGTTAAAGGCTGTTAAGTATTATGACGAAAGTCGCGAGCGCAAAGCAAGTTTTAAGAGCTTTGCCGCGGTTTATATCAAAGGTGAAATTAGACATTATCTGCGCGACCATGGTTCGTTAGTACAGGTTCCGCGCAAATTCTCTGAGATCAACAGCAAAGTCAGCCAGTTGGAAGAGTTGCTCACGCGCGAACTCGATCATGTTCCAACAGTGGAAGAACTGGCGAAGCGGGCTGGTTATGCACCGCAAGAAGTTCGTGATGCGCAAGCCTCATGGGACAATTGCCGCCATTACGAATCACTTGAGAGCACCGACGACGCAGATGGTCGTGAGGATAACAGAGCGCTTGCTGAGCTGGTCGCCGACAAAAAATATATCGATGAGCTTAGTTATTCCGAAGACAGGGAACTTATTAGTCAAGCTCTGGTATCACTCGGTGATCGCGCCAAGAAAATCGTTGAGTTCGTCTATTTTTACGACTTGACACAGAAAGAAACCGCCAGACTTCTCGGCGTTTCTGAGATGGGCGTTTCCAGAACAATCAAAAGTGCGCTAACGAAGCTCAAGGACGTTTTGTTAACCGAGATCTTCTAAAGCGCGCCAACACGCCGCGTATGGGAGATTCGCACACATATGTCCACACAGATTTCCATCGAGGATATCCTCGAACTTGCCATTGAATACAAGGCTTCCGATATTCACTTGAAGGCTAACATGCCTCCGGTGTTCCGCATTGATGGCTTGATTCGGTCTGTGCCCGACTTGCCGGTGCTCGACCCTGAAACTTTGCGTCACATGATTTTTGGCTTTCTCACCCCGCGCCAGCAACAGGTGTTCGAAGAAAACTTCGAGTTGGACTGCGCGCTCTTGTTCGGCGATGCGGCTCGTGTTCGCGTTAACGTTTATTTGGATATTGATGCTGTCGGCTGCGCCATGCGAATTGTGCCAATCGAAGTTCCGACGGTGGAAGAACTAGGGCTGCCCGACGTTATCGACAAGCTGACGAGAGAACGTCAGGGGTTGATTCTTTGCACCGGGGTCACCGGCGCTGGCAAGTCGACTACGCTGGCGGCGATGATCAATAACATCAACATGCGCGACGCCATGCACATTTACACGATGGAAGACCCGATCGAATTCGTGCATCGCCCGAAATGCTCTATTATCACTCAGCGCGAAATCGGATTTACGACCAAGAGTTTTGCGAATGCCCTGAAAGCTGCTCTGCGCGCCGACCCTAACGTGCTGCTCGTCGGTGAAATGCGTGACCCTACGACGATTCAGATGGCACTTCGTGCTGCTGAAACTGGTCACCTTGTTCTGTCTACACTGCACACGGCGTCTGCTCCTAAGACTATTCAACGTATTCTTGGTGCGTTTGATCCGGGTGTGCAAGAAGCTATTCGTTTGCAGCTGGCTAACTCGCTCAAGGCGGTTGTCGCACAGCAGCTAGTGCCGATGATGGGCGGCGGTCGTATTTGCGTTCAGGAAATCATGATTTGCACCACTTCAATTTCCGATGCGATTTTGAAGGGCGAAATTGATTCGCTTAATGAGTTCATCAAAGGAAGTTCGTACGACGGCATGCAAACCATGGACGGTGCGCTCTATAACACGTATCGTGAGGGGCTTATCGATGCAGACACGGCCAGGCAATATGCGCTGAACCCTGGCGAAATGGATCGCATTTTGCGTGGTGCTATGACGCGTTAGTAGGACTTGACCTCATCCCATCCCTGAAGGAATGGGATTCCGACTAAGCACAAAGTTTCCTTTGTGCTGACACGGTGCCGAGTACTCGCCAGCGAGTATGTTCTTCAAAGCTGTAATCATGTTTTGTGCGTTCCGATCCTCAGCGGAGAAAACAAAATGGACGTGAATATTGGCGCCGAGAATACTAAAACGACGAATACTAGCGCTTAAAGAGTTTGCCTATTTGACTAAGTATGCCGTTGCTCTGGCTGTTTTCTTTCTCAGAAAGAGCATTCGACATATCTAACATATTCTCGAAGCGGTCTGATGGGTTCTTAGCCATAGCCTTGAAGACAGCGGCTTCGACATATGCCGGTATTGATGAGTCACGATTTTCTTCAGATAGTGGCGGCGGTGGTTTAAACATGGCCGCGCGGTTTATCTCTTCAATGTCTTTCCCGGTAAATGGCGGGCGTCCGCTTAAAGCCTCATACATAACAGCGCCCAATGAATATATGTCGGAGCGTGCATCCACGATTTTGCCGGCACGCTGCTCAGGACTCATGTACAAAGGACAACCGCTATTAGCCGGAACAGACACTGGCCTATCACCTTCTTTCAGGACTACAGCATTGCCAAAGTCAATAATTTTGGCTGTAAATTCAGATGTGCCAGTTTGTGCAGGCAGAAGAATAATATCAGTGGGGCTCAGACCCAGATGAAACACACCTTTGCTGTGACAGTGCGCCAATGCTTTACAGAGCCGTCTGAACACATTCGCTGCCGTCTTTGCAGATAAGGGGCCGCTTTCTGCTAGTTGTTCTTTAAGAGTTTTACCGGCCAGGAGTTCAAGAGCCAGATATATGTGACCATCTCTGGATGCTCCAAAATCAATCACGGTGACTATGCCTGGATGTGAAAGGGACTTTGTAACATTAACTTCCTGCATGAATCTGGATGAAGTATTTACTGCCTCAGCAACCTGATCTCTGTGAAGCAATTTGATGGCAATTGGTTTGCTGCCTCCACTTCGTTTAGCCTCGTAAATACGGTAGTTACTGCCGTTTCTTATGACTGAGACAAGCTCATATTTATCAGCAAAGGTGCTTCCAACCAATTTGTCGCTGTCGGCAAGATCATAGTTCGGCTCAATATCCATTTGTCCCTGTGCTCCGCATAACACGAACAATCCAGACGTCACACATGTTGTATACCACGTACAATAGCAATTGTTCGTGATAACGATTTATCGCATTGGCGACCAGGTGTTTGAAGAAAACTTCGAGTTGGACTGCGCGCTCTTGTTCGGCGATGCGGCTCGTGTTCGCGTTAACGTTTGTTTGGATATTGATGCTGTCGGCTGCGCCATGCGAAGTGTGCCAATCGAAGTTCCGACTGTGGAAGAGATCAACAACATCAACATGCGTGACGCCGTGCACATTTACACGATGGAAGACCCGATCGAAATTGTGCATCGCCCGAAATGTTCTATTATCACTCAGCGCGAAATCGGTTTTACGACTAAGAGTTTTGCGAACGCTCTGAAAGCAGTTCTGCGCGCCGACCCCAACGTACTGCTCGTCGGTGAAATGCGCGACCCTACGACGGTGCAGATGGCACTTCGCGCTGCTGAAACAGGTCACCTCGTTCTATCTACACTGCACACGGCGTCTGCTCCTAAAACTATTCAACGTATTCTTGGTTCTTTTGACCCGGGTGTGCAAGAGGCTATTCGTTTGCAGCTGGCTAACGCGCTCAAGGCGGTAGTCGCACAGCAGCTAGTGCCGATGATGGGCGGCGGTCGTATTTGCGTTCAGGAAATCATGATTTGCACCACTTCAATTTCAGATGCGATTTTGAAAGGCGAAATTGATTCGCTTAATGAGTTCATCAAAGGAAGTTCGTACGACGGCAGGCAAACCATGGACGGTGCGCTCTATAACACCTATCGTGAGGGGCTTATCGATGCGGACACTGCGAGGCAATATGCGCTGAACCCTGGCGAAATGGATCGCATTTTGCGTGGTGCTATGACGCATTAAGATTCGTCTGGCCATACTCAGCACTCGTGAAGATCGTCTAGATATTCTCAGATTCATTCAGCGTGGACCTGGAAGATTCTCTCTTGTGTGTCAAGCTCAAAGCTCATGAAGGCTTAGGAACGGAATGAAGCAACTCTGCTAGGCTCCTGAATTGCCTTAGCAAAAAGCATTAAATGACGACATTGACAACGTGGGGGTAGGCTAATCCTGGTGTTGTCAATGTCACTATTTAATGCTTTTTGCTAAGGGCTGAGCGGCTTGACCACGAAAGAAGCACATTGACAGAAAGAAGGACACGTCGAAGCCGGCGCTCCCGTTAGCTGCAGTCGCGCTTCGACCTTTTAGGGCTCCACACAATTCATCTAAGTGCAGGCATCTTGCATAAATCAACAGCTCCGTCCCCATGCAAAGTTCACGATCTGAACTGTAGGGTTAGTATTGCGGGAGCGATCTATGACTTCAAACCCAGCGAACTCATAAGCAAGGATGCACATGATGAAGAATCAGCCGCTGGCAAAAAATGAACTCATTGTCGTTGGGGTGAGCCATCGGGAGACGCCCGTCCATGTTCGCGAGCGTTTCTCCGTCTCGGGCGCTGATAACGTTGATGTCGTGGGCAAGATTGCCGCGCTTCCTTATATTCAAGAATGCGTGATTCTCTCTACATGTAATAGAACGGAAGTGTATGCCGTCGTGAGCAACGTAATGGCGGCAATTTCTGAGATTGAGCGATTTCTTAAAGCGAAGCAGCAGCCGTCCGGGGGCGCGGACAATCGCTGGTTCAAGCTCTTGCGTAGTGATGCGCTTCTTCATCTGTTTAGAGTGGCGAGTGGATTGGAAAGCATGGTCTTGGGCGAAGCGCAAATTCTGTCGCAGGTGAAAAATGCGCATCAAATGGAAGTAAACAAGGAAGCGGATAAGTCGCACGATAAGACCAGAGATGCGGGCAAGGATGATGCCGCAGCAAAAATGGTGGTGGGCGATAGCTGCTTTGAACCGAACGCCCTCTTGCAATACGTCACCAATGGTTCCTGTTACTTCGTTCCAGACCTTTGAGCCCAAGCTGCGGGGCGCTTCTCCAGACGTCGCGCGTGGATCGCCTTTGGGCACCCTGGCCCATTTTGACGTCTCCGTAGTGTCTAGGTGCTCCTACTCTCGGCCGCCAGTAAGCGCACGTAAATAGCGAACTTATGTTGATTATTATTAGTTACCGAGGCGTGATATATGCGTGAACATCAACGTGTGGTTATCTGCACGATCATTGCATAATACCGAGCCTGCACGTTCTATTTCTCGAGCTGAAGGTGCGGGAGCTCTGCCCGATACTTACGGCACGGCCTAAATCGATCACGGCATTCTCTTATCGAGCGTTGCATTCTCGGGATGTGTTGGATCATACCAAACAGAAACGTGCTGACCGGGCTTAAACTGAGGCTTGATCGGCGTTTCTCTATCTTCTGCTTGGCCAAAAATAGATGATGGAAAACTAAGACGATCAAAGCTATAGGTTCTTCTTTCAACCTGATAGTGATAGGTGACCGTGTAGTAATAGCGATAGAAATTGCCGTCTTTATATTCGTACTCGCCCCATTTAGGCTGGTGCCGCGAACCGCTTTTATCCAATCTTGAGGTAATGGTGGCAATCGTGCCGTCTGTCTTTTTCCATCGCTCGACATGAGCCTGTTGATATTCTTTTTGAGCACGATCCGTAGCTTCGTGGAAGGCGTAAGCGGTGTAAAGCAAGATACCTGCCCCAATTACCATGCCAATGCGGGTGCCTCTTTGGTAGCCCGATGTTTTGTCCCTGAAGGCCAGAGAGGAGAGCAACGCATTGATAGCGTTCATAAACCACGTTAATGAAATCAGTATCTGAGTAAGCAACCACACGCTGGTTCTTTCAAAGATCGAACGTTGCGCGTGCAACTTAGATGGAGCGAGAATGGTGATGTCGTTGGATAGCTGCTCCAGCCAATGCTCTGCGTTCTGTTCACTGTCAAATGAGTGCAACACATACTCATAAATTAAGTCACGTTCTGTGCGGCTCAGTTCGGGCGCTTCGGTATTCACCGCCTTTATCACTTGTGTTCGCAGCTCAATATGTTGGTCATCATTTGCACAAACCAGCTTGTATTCGAGTGGCTCGGGCTGCTTAAATTGCGCAGCGAGCAGCTGCCCTCGCTGGCGTATCGTGTCTTTGTTTACTGTCTGTCTTATCTGCTTGCTGGAATTCATTTTTGTTCGAGCGAATTTTTTCGGTGGCTACTAAGGAGTGAGGCGGTGTGGAACAGACTTAGCGATTATGCGGTGTTGGAAGATCGCGGCTGTTATGTTGTGAACTTTGCTTACATTCTCAAATTTCCTGGATTTTCTCTTGTTTTGAATCTCGCATTTATTGCACTTTGTCAGAACCTCGCATTCATCGCAGTTTCCGAAGTCTAAGTCGCGACAAAACTGTAGTTATTAATACACAGCATTATTAACAAACGCTTATGGGATTGCAGTCGGTCACTGACTGGCTGTAAAGTAACTAACATGTCAACATTAATTCTGCTGCCAAGCGGGATTGTCAAGTTTGAATGAGAGCAACTGTCGCTGTATCATTCATTCCCAACTGAGGGACATGAGTTCCGCTACATATATTCGACATGCCCCTCAAAAGGCTGTTGGGCGAATACTTCAATCAGGAGATCGGCGTAAATATGTTTAAGTCACTTAAAGGACTCGCCGTCCCGTCCGAGAAAAAGCTCCGTACCGACCTTATTCAAGAGCTTGCTCAATTTGACGACTTGCTGCTCGGGCTTGCTGGCGATACTTTGGCATCTGAAGACGTTAACGATTCAGACCTGTTGATGCGTGTTCTGCCTTCGGGCAAGCGGGTCTACTGCCCCAATCGGCAGAATCCTGTGCGTAATCGCAAGCACCATGTTCGTAGCTTGCTAATTCACTAAGCTTTACTACTAGCCACTAAGCTTTTACTAGCCAAGTATTGTTGCAGTTTCAGCGTGTCTTTGATTCGTTTTGCAAAAGCGAATCTGGATGTCTGAGGCTTGAAGCGGTAGTATAATGTTATGCATCAAGAGGTTGAGTCTAAAAGCTGAGCTGCTTGATACCTCGCCGGGACGTGGCGCAGGGGTAGCGCGCACCCTTGGGGTGGGTGAGGCCGGAGGTTCAATTCCTCTCGTCCCGACCATAACAGAAAGCCAGGGGACAGGAGCTTTTTAGATCCTGTCCTTTGCCATTTGAACTTGTTAGCGGCGCGCCAAGATTGCGATCCGCCTGTAGGGGCTGGGCTTGCACAGCCCGCTTCATAGTGATTTGGACTGAAGGTGGGATCCGTCAACAATGGGCGGCGCATGCTCCGCGCCCTACAATGCAACGGCGGATTACAGCTCTTCCGAAATCGATTTCAACTTAGCCTGAAATGCCTGCGTCCAATCAATGGGATGCTCTTCCAGCCACTTCTGCTCAGCAACTCGGCAATCGGGGCAGAAGAATACTTTCGGATAACTAGGCAGGAAAAAACGCCCATGCTGCAAAAACTTCGATTCGAAGCTGGTCGGTCGCGAAAAGTTGACATACGGAAAGAGCCGTTTCTGTGCATCGGCGTAATCTGCCGACTGTCTGGCCAGACCAATTTGCGCCGCAAGATTGCCCGCTTTTAGTGGACACTTGTGAAGAGGACAGACAAGGCCAAACGGCTTCATAAAAAAGTTGGCGATAATTCGAAATATTGGCAACATGTCCAAGCCAAAACTAGATGCAAACGCTTCCTTATATATATGCCTGTTCTATGGATAAGAAACCAAATTCGCACAAAAGCTTTCGATTCTCTTTTAGGAAATCGACTCAGTCGCTTGCCGGTGCGCATTGAAAGCGCATCTTCCGCGATAACCGTGCGCTATGCCAAAAATCGAGTGCAGGTTTGCTGCGCTTTTGTTATGATGATCCCGTCACAAATGAGCGGGGTGTTTTTCTGGCTTTGGACATTGATGTTGCTAAGCTCTTCCCGTTCAAGCTCGATGATTTTCAGCTGGAAGCAATCCAGCATCTAGATGACGGTAACAGCGTTGTTGTCTGCGCTCCCACCGGTGCCGGCAAAACTGTAATCGCCGAGTTTGCCGTTGAACTCTCGCTGCAGAGACGAAAGCGTTGTTACTACACCACTCCGCTTAAGGCGCTTTCAAACCAAAAGTTTGGCGATCTCAAAAAGAAATATGGCGATGACATGGTCGGTCTGCTAACCGGCGACATCTCCATAAATCGCGATGCGCCTATCGTTGTGATGACAACCGAAGTTTTCCGCAACATGCTTTATGGAACGCACTTCGGTGACGTCAACAAAAATTTGGAACGCGTCGCCTGCGTCATTCTCGACGAATGCCACTACATGAACGACGCCGAACGAGGCACTGTTTGGGAAGAGTCGATCATTTATTGTCCCCCTGACGTTCAACTTGTCGCGCTTTCTGCCACTGTCGCGAACGCTGCTGAGCTTACTGCCTGGATCGATCAGACGCACGGTCCGACCAAGCTTGTTCTTTCCGATTTCAGACCGGTGCCTCTGCGCTTTTATTATTTCGGCAACGAGACTTTGTTTCCGCTTCTACAATCAGGCGGCGGTTTGAACGGTCAGTTGCGTTCATTATTCGGCAAAAAGCACGACCGCTTCGATAAAAAAGCTAAGCGCGGCAAGCGAGAACCATTGCCTGATCCCCGTGATATGGTGCGGGCGCTTGCCGCGCGAAACATGCTGCCGGCAATCTGTTTTCTGTTTTCTCGCCGCGGTTGTGAAGAAGCCATGAAAAAAGCTGGTGACGTGCGCTTGCTTAGCAGCGCGGAACAGCTAGCCATGAAGCGTTATGTTGATGAACTTATCGCCGGCAACGAGAACTTAAAAACGCATCCGCATCTCGAATATCTTTATCGCGGCGTTGCCGTGCACCATGCCGGAATGTTGCCGAGCTGGAAAGTTACTGTTGAAAAGCTCTTCCAGCGCGGTTTGATCAAATGTGTATTTGCTACTGAAACGCTGGCTGCAGGTATAAATATGCCTGCCCGCACCACTGTTATCAGTGCTATTTCCAAGCGCTCGGATGATGGTCATCGCTTTTTGACAGCATCGGAGTTCTTGCAAATGTCTGGTAGAGCCGGACGGCGCGGCATGGATGAAGTCGGGCATGTCGTTGTTTTGCGTCATCCTTTCGAACATATCGAAGACGTGGCGAAACTTGCAGTAGCCTCGGCAGATCCGCTAACGAGCCGCTTCACGCCATCGTATGGCATGGTGCTAAACCTGCTGCAACGGCATACTATAGATGAAGCAAAAGATTTGATCGAACGAAGCTTCGGACAGTTTGTCATCAATCATCAGTTGGAGCCATTGTTCGAACAAAAGATGGCGTTTGAGGATGAACTCAAGCACTTATCGGCACCACTTTGCCCTGGTGAAATAGGCGATCTGCCTCTCTACAAGCGGCGCATGGATGCTCATGCCACCAAGGCGAAACAGGTGAAACTGATCAAGCGTGGATTTGGCACTGGCAAAAATAGCGGACCTGAAGCTGAACTGATATCTACAGTGAAAGCGCTCGAGCATGAAATGGGCGGCATTCTGAAGGAAGCAAATGGTATGCCGTGCCACAACTGCCCGGTGCAGAAGCCCTGCTCCAAGCAAGGGGATCGCGTAAGAACCCTGACCAACCGCTTGAAAGAATCAAATCGTTTGATCAATCGCGAGAGTGGAAAATATTGGCGAACATTTGAAAGTCTGGCGAACATTCTGCGCATGCAGGGCTATATCAACGCTGATACCGTGACGGATTTGGGCAAAATGGCCGCGGCGATTCGTGCCACCAATGAGCTTTTCATTTCGGAGGTAGTTCTCTCTGGTGTTCTAAAGCGTTTAAACGCTCAAGAATTTGCCTCTGTGCTAACGGCGATTGTCACCGAAGAGTCGCGCCCCGACGATGTCTCCTGGGCGAAGATCGATCCGAATGTCGAAGCAGCGCTTGAGCGGATTCAAAAGATAGCACGCAAAGTATTTTTGATGCAGCGCGATTTCGAAATCGAAACTCCTGTAGAGTTTAGCCCGCTGTTCTGTGGACTCTCGCAAATGTGGGCATCAGGCGCCACCTGGGAAGAAATAAGGCAAGCGACCTTCCACGATGAAGGCATTGTTGTGCGCATTTTTAGAAGAACGCTCGATCTCTGCCGGCAGATCGCCATCGCCCCCAACAGCCCGCGCGATGTTGCCGAACTCGCTATTACAGCCGAACGCCTGATGGCCCGCGACGAAGTGCGCGAGGACTATTAAGCTAAGCGTTCATCGCTCATCGCTCTATCCCATGCTATTGGGGATCCGCATGGCGGGCGAGGATGGCACCATATTTGCTTCCCTTCTGGTAGCGGCGCGCCATGCGCGCCTGCGAAGGATCCGTCCTTCGAATAACATCAGCATGCCGGCGTGTTTGATTGAGACTGCAGTTTCAACAGCTCATCTCGGACATCATTTATATCTCGATAGCGGCGAGCGCAGTCTAATTGCGTGGCATTAGCTACAATGGTGTCGAGCGCGCCGGAAACATTCTCGTTTAGCAAAATTGGATGAGTCACCGTCATTGGTTGAGGATCTTTGCCCGTAAGCAGAAAGTGCAAGGTGGCTCCAAGGGCGTAAATATCACTTTGTGTTGTGGCTTTCCCTCGAAATTGTTCCGGCGGCATGTAATGGTGCTTGCCGACCACTGTACTGGTCATTGATTCTTCGCCGACTAATTCTTTGGCTACCATGAAATCTATTAACGTCAATTTGCCTCTGTCGTCTAGTATAAGGTTGTCCGGCGTGAAATCTTGATGCACCAGGGCAGGGCTCAAATGGTGCAAATAGTCCAATGCAGCGCACATTTGCAAAGCCAGCTCGACGCAAGTTTCTTCGGTAATTGGACCGTCGCGTTTAACTAACTCTCGGAGAGAAACACCATGAATGAATTCAAGTACAAGATACGCGCGTTGGTCTTCTACAAATGAATCTAGTAATTTGACTATGTGCTCGTTGGACAAGGAATCGATCATCTGAGCTTCATGATGAAACGATTCAATGGCATGCTTGCGCACGGGCTTATCGACATAGACTGGAAGTATATATTCTTTGAGCACAACTTGCGCACCGTTGGTGGTGCAGGCGAGGTAAGCGCTCCCTTGACCACCTGTTCCTAGTTTCTGTTCTATCGTGAATTTTCCAGATTGAAGTTCGGTGCCAATACTTAGCGGTAATAGCCGCTCACGTTTAGGCGGCGCACTGAGTGCGTCAAGCCAGAGTTTAGTGTAAGTCGGATCATCATCATTGACTTGATCACCAATGCCATCCAGATATGCAATGTCTAAATCTTTGCTGATTCCTCTCTTTGTACAAAAATGATCGAGCGCTGAGACTAACTTGCGCCATTCTCTGGCAGAGCTAATCTTCTTCAACGGTATGCGTTTGGGCAATAGATTATGCTTCAATTTTAAAATTAGGGTAGCTCTAAGAGGTGAATGTCCCTGTTTAGCCCGTTGCAATTTGATGGATTCTATATCCCTCCAAAGGATCTGTTGTTTCTTAATTAACCGTTTTCCTGATACGCACTCGAAGCGCACTCCCAAGCCGGTCACTCGTATGTGCGTCAAACCCCGGCGGGAAAATAATGGTATAAGAGCAAGCGGAATGGCTTTCACGAACGGAAAAAAATTGAAGCCGAATTGGATGTGATAAAGAGGAAAAATTAAAAGTAGTATCCACGCGAGCAAAAAGATCGAGGTTACAACGACTACCGGGTCTGTACTCTTTTTGACCAAGCCAAATTTGTGTGGGACTCCTGCCCCTTCTTCGTCCTCTCCTGTTGGAGTGAATGGCCAACAATAAACAAGTGCGTCGTGCTCTTCGTCCAGGTCGCACAATGGATAAACTCCGGTCAGGGGGCGCTGTATGTAGCCTTCCTGGACGAGGGCAAAGCCTGCATATAAATCAGGCTCGCTACTGAGTTCCTTTCCCTGCCCACTGCTCTTATGCTCATCCAGCTCCAGGGCAGGCTCCACTGGAACTGGCGCAAGCTCCGCTGGAACTTGTGCCTGCTCGTTAGCCTTAACATCCTGTTCGTTGAGATCAGTAGCGTTTTCGTCAGGTTTCATATTGAATTACCAGCCTGACTGCGCGTGCGCATAAACTCCAGAACTTCTCCGGCTGAAGCGTAACGGTCTTCCGGCTCAAGTTCGGTCAGCTTTGCCACCACTTCTTCGATTGTGTTCGATAGGTGAAAAACGTCTTTCTGTGGATGGCAAACCGACAGCGGCTCTGGCTCTGTGCCGGTCAGCATCCAATACATAACGCAACCAAGCGCATAAAGGTCACTGCGCGGTTCAGCTTTTCCGCGAATCTGCTCGAGTGGCATATAAGCTTGCTTGCCCACAAGTGTGCCTGTAGCTGAACTACTAAATTCGTTTGCCGCACCGAAATCGATTAGAGTAATCTTTCCCGTATTTCCTATTACAAGATTCTCTGGAGTGAAATCGCGATGAAGAATTGTAGGATCTAAATTGTGCAGATAATTGAGGACTTCAGCCATTTGTCTGGCGCAACTCCAGACCATTTCTTCCTCGAGCTTACCTTTTCTGCGCACATAGTCTCTGAGGTTTTCGCCTTCGATGTACTCCAATACCATGTAGGTGTTTTCTTTGTGTACAAAATGATCGAGGACTCGTGCAATTTGCTCATGCCTGATTTTTGCAAGCAATCTAGCCTCGCGGTCAAACTGCTCTAGAGCCTTTTCCTGCACTTCGGCATTAGAACTCTGCACTACTAATTCTTTGACTACAACTTTCTCAAGCTCGGCATTCTCTGCCAGATAAACAGCCGAGAAGCCACCAAATGCCAATTGCTTGATGACTTTAATGCCATGAATTATTTCCGCTCCGGGTTCGTGCGGCACAAAAGTGGTGGCACTAAAGCGTCTTCTCAGTTCAGATTCCCAGAGCTTTGTGAAGGTTGAATTGTCCGAAGTTATTTGCAGACCATCACGAGCAATAATTGCGCGCTCTGTCCACGTGTCTTGCGAAATCCACAACTCCATCGCTAAAAACAGCTTTTCCAAATCTGCCGGCGGCATTGATTCTGTTTCCAATTTAGTTGTGCCGCCACTGGCGGTGCGCAGTTGAAGGATCTGCCCCGCCTTTTCTGTTGGAATTAAGTCGATCGTCTTAACGTCTGTCCACTTAATCGATCGAATTTCACCGAAACCCATATAACTTGGTGGCAGTATCAGACCATCGCTATTAGCTATAAGCGTTCCGCCTTCTCGATAGAAGGTTACGAGCACAAATGGGGGATAGGCAAATAAAGCTGCACCGAGCAAAATCAGAAATATGCGTGTCGCCCAAAATAGCTCGGGATGCTGGAAAGACCAGCCAATGGCTGCCATCTCGATCATTCCCCAGATAATGCAAAAAATAGTGACTGAATTCTTGTGGAGGGATTTATAGGGGACGGTGACTGTAATCTCGGACATTTGTTTATCAGATCTCGCTTTAGGTTTAGCGCTGTGCCTCACTCGTTTCCGTTTAGGCACGTATTGGATTTTTATGTGCGCGGTCCATATATTGCTGTATATACTGCTATATGTATAGCATCGGTGGCGCAAAAGATATATCGAATTTCTTAAATTTCAAATCTAATGTGAAACCTGCAAATTAGCGCTTCATCATTAATGCAATTAAGCGCGTTTCCTCTTAAAATTCACTTATGAATTCTGAATTGGAAACCCTCTCGAGGTTTGGGCAGCGCCCAAGCTTTGTATTTTTGCGTAAAGGAGTCTGGCGATGGTTGAAGGCATATTGGTCGTAAATCTTGATCCTCCATATGTCGGCTTCGTAAGTCAGCAAGGCGAAGTTGCTGGCGAAAACAAACGAATGCGCGGTGCATTGAAAAATTGCACACTTGCAGAACTTAGGCAAACATTGCTTGAACTAGGGGCGATTTCAGCTCAACAGCAATGGCCGCCGCAAGACTGCACAATTCGAGTACCAGGCAGCTATTCTGATGATGCACTTGCCCGAGTCGGTCTTGCCACATCGAAACCCATGTCATCGTGAAAATGATATGTAATTCTTGAGCTCAATATATTTTGCCGAGTTTAGCCACATTCTGAACTCGGCTTTTTGTTGGCATATCTCCGAAGCGCGAATGTCCCGCCCGCTTCTAGGAGGTGCCGTTTGCTCCCGAATTCTTTCAGTAGATTCGTGTGTAATAATGTCTCACATTTCCTTGTCTTCTTCACCAGCCCTGTATATGTGCATCGCCGGCGGTGGCGCCAATCCGTATTTGCGCAAGGGGCTATTGGGCTATGCGCTGGCTATCTATTCACGATTCTGTCGACGGGACTGGCTTGCGGAGCTGAATTCAGCATATTAGTTTTCAGCGGTTTCAGCCGTTATAATTGTCTCGTTTCGGCGGATTGAATCAAAATCGTATGCAGAAGCTTGGCTACGTCTTTGTGGCGACAATCGCAATCCTGAGCAGTTTCTCTTCAAACGCCGCCATTGCTGACCCTAGAGATTTATCCGAAACAGAAGCCCGAGCCGCGAAGGCTCAAGTTTCTTTAAAAGATTGTCTAACCCTCGAGGCATACCAGCTAGCTGATGAGCTTGGCTTGTTAACGCACCTGAGCAAACTGCAAGGACTGGGAGAGCACGATAAGCACAAGCGCGGCGTTCCACTTACTCCTGAGAGCAGCACTTTGCGTCTTGAACTGACTGAGCTGGTTCTGCAAACAATGTTGCAATGTCAGGAAACTATTGCCGAGATCGAGTCGGAAGTTTCCACGAATACAGAGGTGAAAGCCGCATTGGAAAACAAGCGTGACGGCGCCGTAAAGACTAATGCTATAGCTAACATAATTGCAAATGGTCTTGTCTCGGGTGCTGGCACCATGTTGCAGATGCCTTTTGAAACGACGGTTGATTCCAGATATGAATTACCTGGAGAAGCAGTTGAGGCCGCGGGAAATTTGATGAGTGGCAGCCTCGGAGGCCTGGCAATAAAACAGAACAATGGTGAAGGACTATCGGTAGGAATTAAGCCGACCATGCTCGCCAAGATTTTCAAAAGACCAAACGATGCAGATACCGAATATCCCGATGTAATCTGGCGATATCTCAACGCCGTTCCCCCGAGCGGGCGCAAAGACGGCTTGACTCGCCGACAACTCTTGATTCAGCGCTGGGAAGACTTGGGGCGGATTCCCTCACAAAGCACGCCAAAAGGGCGTCTTTACATGAGAGCGCTCGCGGGCACAGTTCCGTTGAAGAAGAAAATGAACATCGCGCTTCTGACCGATCGTATTGCCATGTTGCTTGATCTGCGAGCTGAGGTCAATCAGATCTACAAGGAGCTTTTGAATATCATGCTTGTAATGCGAGCTCTCTAACGGATCTAAATTGAGTAAGCGCGAAAGGAGATTGATTGAAAATGAATTTGAATTCGAGAAAGAGATTCGTATCTTCAAATAAGGCGAGCAAGATCTTGCTGCTTGTCGCGCAGCTGTTGTGGGCAACCTGTCCGTCAATAGCGGCAAGCACATCATTTGCGCCCTACTCCACAGGCTCTGAATTCGGCATTGTCGACGCTGACATTGGTCTTAAAATCATTGGTCCCTTGCATCTTTCCGAGGGGAAAGTAAGCATTAAGAATAACGAGATAAGCGTGCTTTCGGATTCGGCGGATCCTTCGGCGGAGGCTGAACTTGGCGGAGCGGTTCTTGCTTGTCGCCGTGTTGTTGAAGGCAGGTCCAAATATGTTCGAGGCTATGCCGTGTTTACACGCGGATATAGCGTAACTGCGCTTGAGAATTCTGCGATGCAAGATTCCGTGACAGCGGTAGATGGTATCACGCGGGTCGGGCGCATTGTTGACGTCAGCGTAAATCTCTTGCGAATAAAAACGGCGCAGGGTATTCAAATTTTGCAAACCAGCAAAATTACTGAACTAAAGTCCCCGTGCGCATTCGTTTTTAGCTTGCCGCTCGTGGCCTCAAGTGCTGCCGCTTCTCCGACTGTGCTCGCTGACAGTGAACCTGAGCAAATTACTTTTACACCTACTCCACTCGATGGTTTGAGCCTGGCTTCCGCTAAACCAAGTACGAAGACCTTGCAAGCCCAATTGACAGAGCGGCACATCGCGAAGCGCGCCATAAAGATTGGTTTATTTACTGCAGCCGTTGGCGCTTGTTTCGCTATTCCTGTAGCCATCGGGGTGATTACTCCCCGTCCTAAAGGCTTGAGTAGCGCAAGCTCATCGAGCAGCGGCTCGAGTGGAAATTGATTTCCTGCTAATTCGAGATGCGCACAATGTCGGCCGCGTTAAGCTTCATCTGCGCATTCGCTTGGTTAGGATTTACAACATTCATAATTCCAGTCGCCCTGATTTTGACCGAGACTGAAAGCAGCTTGTTGCGCCCGTCCACAAATTTGTTGTCTTTTGCATCCCACCATTGCCGCAATTTTGCGTCTATCTTTTTTTGCTCATCCGGCTTGTCGAAATTTACAAGTGTGAATGTTCGCGAGTTTCCATCGGGTCCTTTCTGCTCAATAGCCCAGACATCACGCACGATTTGTGGGCTCTGAGGGAACAGAACCAGCGCACCTTCCTGCGTTTTCTTTTGTCCGTGCATTGCTACGACAGAATCAAGAACCTCAATGGGCTTCTTGTCTTTGGATGTATCTGTATCTAACTCGAGGTGTGTAGGGCTTTTGGGATGCTTCTCCACATGAAATCGTAAATGGATTCGATCATTGCGATATAACTTTTCAGTGAACCGCTTGTCCGGAACGGCAACAAAAACAAAGTTATCTCTGTATTCCAAAACAAGCACGTCGCCGCCTTTAGGTACGGCATGAACCAGGAAATCAGCCTCTGTCTTGTCGAGCAAATCGTTCGGCAGTTTCGTAGTCTTCTGGAACTTTTCCGGAGCTGCCTGCGCAGGCTCAAATGGTTTCAAAATCTCAATCGACTTGACTTTGATGTGCATTTGGGGACTGGCCTCAGCCCCGTCGCCCTCATGAAAAAATTCGCCTTTTATAAGAACCAGGTCGTGACGATGCATTTTGCTGAAGGTCTCTTGAACCGCCGGATCTTTTGATGCCATGACAAACTGCTCGTTCACAAAAAAATTCTTCGGGTCGCGATAGGTAAAGACGAATTGGCGATTAGCCGGATCCGCCGCGTGAATTTCGCCTTTAACACCTTCGCCGTGCAAGCGTTGCCGGATCATTTCTAAATCTATCGTCGCCGAGCCCGAATCCATTGCCGTTTGATTCGTTGGCTCAATATTTTGAGCGAGCGCGGCTGGCAATATCCCAGCCACAATCTGGAATAGCAATATTGCAAAAACTAATCTATGAGCTAGCAAGACGATAGAAATAGCACCAGTGATGAGTTTTGAAGGCAAGGATGACAATAATAAGGCTCCCCTGCCGCCCTCGCTACGACTCCTGTGCATCCTCAGGCAGCGCTGACTTGAGTAATATACCCAATCGTACAGCGAAAGTCGTGATTTTGTCGCTCAAGGCACCACTCTTCTCAATCGCTTGTTATTCCCAGAGCTTTCCGCTCATTCGGGCTGAGCTTTGACACGTCAAGCCACTGCCAACCTCGAAGCGCGTCCACATACATTGAACCGATACAGCGCGGAGTTCGGCAGGTTTTTGACTTCCAGTAGAGTTTTTCATGCTGCAAAAAAACAGAAGTTGTACCGTCAGGGGCCGTCGTCAAAAGATCGCACCAGGGAGGAGTTTTATACTTTTTAGATTCGGCTTGCAATACCAGAGTAGAACCTCGAGCGAATCCCGTGCTTGCATCGCTTTCAAAACGGACTTCGTGAGAGGGTAAGATAATGAAACTGTCTAGATCAAGTTTAAAATACGAATCCTTATCTTCGCTAGCCTGATATTGCTTTATCCCTGATTCACACTGGCCTTTTTCTAGATTTGTGTGTCCAACTCGCCGCGGAATTCCATTTTTAACTGCGATCGTTTTCCAATGAGCGTCATGAAGCGGATGCGCACCGCCAGGCTGATTTTCCCTCAACTCGTACGATATTTGCCCATTACCGAAGGTTAGTGGATTGATAATATATTGAAACGGCATCTCACACGACAGTAGGCCCGAAGAACTAAAGTCTGCAGGATTCCACCCCGCAAGGATGCTTTTGGCTTCTGCCAGTTGACCGGCACCGGCGACCAGAATGGATTTATCTTCACCCAGACTTTTCAGATACATCAAATCAACTTCATAAGAAACTGGAATGGTGATTTTGACCCCGTCTTGCCTTGTCTGAAAATACTTTGTTCTCTTCCTTGTCATAGTTTGTATTAGCCATGGTCGCCTGTCGCATACAACAATGGGGCTATTCTTTGAAGTCGTCGAACTCCCAGTTGTGATCATCGTTCGCCAGGTCGTACGGTATTCATCTGCGCCATTCCAGCCAGAGACCCCATCGTCAGACGTAGCCACCTGTATAAGCAGGCACCAATTCTCACGTTTACTCAAATCGTGGCTTGCTTTGGCTGCAGGTTCTGCGATTGCTGCAGGTTCTGCGATTGCTGATCTCGAACAGTTCTCTTTGTCAAAAAAATAAGTACGCTTCGACTTACTGGGCTCAGAATTCCATTTACTTTGCCCTTCCGCAGAGATAGCGGAAAAAACACAAATAATGATCGTTATTAGGACTAAATAGAACTTATGGTGGACAAACATCGGCTTTAACCACATCGCTAGTTGAACAACGCACAATTTCTAATCGATAAATATTCTAAGCAGGAGGTGTAAGAAGGGCTTGATCAAGAGGTAAGAGCCGCGTAAAGTTGTTCTCAACACAGTAGCCAGCCGCGGGGCGTCTCTAAACTAGTGCAAGCGTCTGAAAACGAATTGAAACAGCAAAACTGAATTTAACATCGAAGCAGAGATGCTAAATTGTTTAACTTGTTAGATAATCACCTGGTACAGTCCGAGCCAATAAGTATCCTAGTTGTCCATTCATGAAGTAATCGTGCCAAGAAAAATTTCTAGATGTACCTGGGCTGAAAGTAGCCCCCTGATGGTAACTTACCACGATGAAGAGTGGGGAGTGCCGCAACACGATCCGCGTATGTTGTGGGAAATGCTGATGCTTGAAGGGTTTCAGGCTGGGCTATCGTGGTCGACTGTCTTGGCTAAGCGCGAAGCATTTCGAAAGGCGTTTGCGAATTTTTCTCCGGAAAAAGTGGCAAGATTCACTCAAGAAGATGTAGCGCGGTTGCTGAAGGACGAAGGTATTATTCGCGCTCGATTGAAAATTGACGCCACCATCAACGGTGCGAAAATTTATTGCAAGATGAAAGACGATGGTGAAGATTTCGGCAAGTTCTGCTGGTCATTCACTGACGGCAGAGTCGTTAAAGGCGATGGCAAGACTCTTCCGACTCAAACAGAGCTCTCCATGCAGATTTCAAAAGAACTTAAGAAGCGTGGCTTCAAATTTGTCGGACCAACAATTGTTTATGCCTGGATGCAAGCTGTCGGTATTGTTGACGATCATGTAAAATCTTGTTTTAAGAGATAATCGGCGAATTAGCTGAGTTTCTCTTGTTCTTTCGATACAGCCTTATGTTCGGGCTGCACTAGTGATATTGTGGATGGTTCGCCAGAACCTGCTTTGTTATCCAAAGCTAGCTTCGCTCTTTCTGCCGCTTGCTCCGCGCATTTCTTCTCCAGTTCTTGCCAGATATCTTCGCCATCAGGATTTGTGGATAGTTCAACCTGGGGATTTACAATTTCTGAGCTTGTCAGATGTGGTGATGGAAAATTCGTGAAAAGCGACGTAACTGAAGCGCGAAGCATAACTGTGAAGGTGAAAATACCAAGAATAATTCCCAGTGGCATGTTGCTGCAATTGATTCCTGCCATAACCAGAACAAAGAGGCGCTTCTGTCGGCGTGCAATGCATCGACCGGCATACCAATTGCAGGCTGAGTAAATCCACCCCGTTAGGAACGCTATTAAGCCAACTCCAAAAATGAGCCACCCGAACTCAGGAGGAGGAGGGTTCCGCGCTGTCAAAAAGAAAGTCGAATGATTGAGCACTGCCAAACCAAAGAACATATGAAACAAGAATACGCAAGAAAACAAAGCCGAAAATCCGGCGAGCACATAATGAAATATCTTGAGCAATTTGAGTTGCTCCTCATTCTTTATTCGCTCAGTTAAAACGTCTACTAATTCCATTGCTATCCCCATCGCGCATTGAGAACATACCCGATAATGGGACGTCGCAATCATCAAACAGCAAGTCGCCAAGTCCTGTTTTGTAAATACTTTAGAGATGATGTCTCTGAGGGCCGATTATCGCATTCAGTTTCCGCTCTGAGTGTCTCGTGCTTCAACTTGTTTGCGAAATGGTGCGCTGCGAATTCTTTCGCTGAAATGGGATAAGCCTAAAAGAAATAGTTTTTGCTCAGGATGCAGCGTTGGCTCTGGCTCGTTCGGCTGCTGCTTGTGCTCGGTTGGCTGCGGCTCGCGCTTGCATTGCATAATTCTTTGCATTGTCTGTCGCACCATAGGTGATGCCAGCCGCATTGTCGGCGGCGCTTTGAGCGTCATCCGCGTGATATTGTGCGCTTGCTGCGGCGCTTTGTCTGTCGTCTCCCTGGCTGGCTCTCCCGGCGTCAGCTTCAGCCTGAGATGCCTGGTCTTGAGCACGCTGCAAGAGAGCTTGAGCTTGAGCACCCTGTTCGTTTGCTGGTTGTTCACGCATTTGCGGTTTGAAGGACTGCTGGTGTTGAACAGAAGGTGAGCCACCGAAGAGAGACGAAAGGATGTTTTTCGCAGAGAATAGCTCTGCCGGACTGCCAAACGAACTCTGGGAGTGAGAGGGTTGAGCTTGAGGCTGTGAAGGTGCCATCATTTGTGGTGCAGTACCCCAGTCTGAATCGACCTGGTTGAGGGCACCGTCTAGTGAAAGGCTGTTGCTTCCGTCATTGCTTGCATTTTTTGCCGAGGTTTGTTGACTCATCTCTTGCCTGAAATTCGGAACTGGTGGAGCTTGCATTGCCAGGCGGCTAGATTCGCGTGACGCATATGGATTGCTGAGTCGGCGCGCGGCCAGTGGAAGCGGATTGTATCGACTATTTGAAGGTGCGCCTTGAGGAAGCGGTCGTGCTGCCGCTGGTTTCAAGAAAGTAGATGCGTAAGACTTATCGAAGTCTGTTTCTGCGTTAGATGATGCGTAACCGGCGTTAGCTGGTGCATAGCCAGGGGCAGCGGGTGCATAGCCGGGGGTAGCGGGTGCAATTGTTGAGTTAGCAGTTGCGAATCCTGCGCTAGTAGCGGAGGCCTCGTCGAAGCGGGCGGGACGCCCGCGCTCCCGGGAGTAAGCGAGATTATAACCTGGTTGAGCGGGATCGTTGGCAGCGTCAGTCGCTCCATAGGCCGTGTTAGCGGCGCCATTTCCGGCATTAGCCTCATTGTCGCTGCCGCTTGCCGCGGTCTCGGAAATGGACTGCGTTTGCTCCGCCGGCGCTGCGCTTGTCGCGCCGCCAAGTCCTTTCCATGACGAAACAATGCCAACAAAAGCCAGCACCGCAATGAATATGGCTAATCTCATTTTGAATTTTTTCCCTGCCAAACCAATGGCGAGCCAATATATTCACGACGTGCGTCGTGTTTATTGATTGATCTCGCTGTTATCGATAGAGCTTAGTCGCAACGTGTCTTCGATTGTAT
>Ga0182030_10005933_pt1 | contig 25857 bp, 23 predicted proteins | sample 812S3MmetaG_FD_121299 | JGI IMG/M metagenome (GOLD analysis project Ga0182030, IMG submission 121299) | Permafrost microbial communities from Stordalen Mire, Sweden - 812S3M metaG (Illumina Assembly) | ecosystem: Environmental > Terrestrial > Soil > Wetlands > Permafrost | place: Sweden...
CATGGTCGGGTTTTGGGTACACCGAATCGGCGTCATGGTGTGGTCGCCGGTGACGCACACGTTGCAACCGATACATTCGCGTATGTCATCGATATCGCCCGCGTCGATCTTGTTGGGCAAGAATGGATCGGCGATGGACGGGCGAGCGGCGCCGATGAGATCGAGTATTCCGCGCCGAATCTGCGAAACCATGGTGTCCGGAGACGTAAATCTGCCGACGCCGACCACGGGTTTTGTGGTAACTCGTTTGACGAAATTGACGAACTCCTCCTGGAAGCCCTCTGGGGCGAATCGCGAAGTTCGGGAGTCGTTGGACCAATCGCTCAAATTCACGTCCCAGAGGTCGGGAAGTTCTGCCAACATTTCGATGACTTCCCGAGCCTCGCCAATGGCACTGAGACCGTCGGATCCGCGCAACTCATCCACCGCGATTCGAACTGCTACGGCACAGTCGGCTCCCACCGCTTCCTTGGTGTCCTCGATCAGTTCGCGCAGCAATCGAGCCCGATTCTCGAGGGCGCCGCCGTACTCGTCAGTTCGCCGGTTGTGCCGGTTTTGTAAAAAATGCATTGCCAGGGATAGACCATGCCCCGCGTACACATAAATGATGTCGAAACCGGCCCTCCGCGCGCGTTGGGCCGCGTCGCGATGCCAGTCGCGATATGCCCGGATATCGCCCTTGGTCATCGCGCGCGCTTGGGCCGGCGCATAACCCCCAGGATTTGCCAGGTGGCTGGGAGCGATGGAAACCTCCCGCGAGTACAGGTTCGCCGCATTCATGCCTGCATGGACCAATTCGATGGCCGCGAGCGCACCGTGCTTATGGACCGCTTCCGTCATGAGCGCGAGCGCCGGTATGTCGCGATCGTCCCATAGCCGGCCCTCGATGTAGGGCGAGATGTCACTCGAAGAATGGATTTCTACTTCTTCTGTGCTGACGACTCCCCAACCCCCTTCTGCCTTCACTTCGCGCATCGCGGCATGGGCGCGAGGCCGCATATACCCCATACCGTTGCAGTGGGGGACCTGAAAGAAGCGGTTCTTGGCCACCACGGGGCCGATTTGGATAGGCTCAAAGAGCACGTCGTAGCGAGGGTCACGAGACAATGGAGGCCTCCCATCGACTAGGAACGGGGAGGGGATTCTAGCTTAAGTGGTGCGGCTCTGTTTGCTGAGCAGCAGCGCGGCGTCGTCAGCTGCTAGGCAACAACATCGTCCGTAACGGAATCTTCTTCTTCGATCGGGCTGAACATGCTCCCAAGCACTGCGTCGCGCTCGAAAGTCGTCTCAGCGTAAGCGCGTCCACGACGTCCCAGTTCCTGTCTCATATTGGGCTCATTGGCGAGCTCGCAGACCGCGTCGGCCAGCTTATCAATGTCCTCCGGTGGTACCACCATGCCACACCTGGAAACCACCGACTCGAGTTCCGTGCCCGCGTGGCACGTCGCGATTACAGGACGAGCGCTCGCCAGCATTCCGGACAACTTTGACGGAAGAACGAGATCGGCCGCGTCGGGGCTCTGCGTCAACAAGTGAATATCCGCCATACAAAGCAACTCTCCGAGAAGGGCGAAAGGCTGCAAAGGGATAAAGAGTAAATTCGCCAGCCCCTCACTTGCGGCCTCCAGCGCTGGCTTTACTATGCCATCGCCGCAGATGACAAATTGAATGTCTTTGCGGTGCGCAAGCTGCTTGGCAACCTTAGGAATCGACATCAATCCCTGCTTGCCCCCCAGGGTGCCTGAATACAATACAACGATTGCATCCGCCGCAATGCCGAGTTCCGCACGATAAACGCCTCGGGCTATCGAAGGCTTGATGTGGGCAATATCCACCCAGTTGGGAAAGTAGCGGGTCTGTTCCGGCTTCACTCCTTTCGCGATCAATTGCTCCAACATTCGATTCGAAATGGTCGAAACGCTATCGAAGCGCCGCAAAACCCAACGCTCCATTCTCAATACGATTCGCTGCAGTAGCGCTCCTTTGAGCAAGCCCATGCGGAACGCGACGTTCACCTCGAAATCCTGCAAGTGCAGCCACGCAGCCGCACCGCAGAGGCGTGCCGTCAGCAGACCCGCCGGTGCGCATACAAATGCGGGAGCAACGGTCAACACTAAATCAGGTCGCCAAAAAACCTGTCTGAGCATGACGGGAAAAGACATCACAGCAAACGATAGTAAATGCAGCACACGTGTTAGCCCGCGCGGTGATTTCGGCACCCAGAGGGGTGCTCTCCAAACGTCGATTCCACGCCACTGCTCGCGGCGGAATAGAGGTCGCGCATAACGCGGATCAATCTCCCAGTTCGGGTAGTAGGGCGGTGCGGAAACCACACGCACAGAATGCCCGTGTTCTGCCAGCCAACACGCCATCTCGCCCGAATACTTGCCGATGCCCGTCGGCTCGGGTGCGAAGTTGGCGCTGTACAGCAGAATTTTCATTAACTTTTCCTTGACCTGCGCAGCGCATGCGTGCACTTTATTTGAACGAAGCAAGAAACATGCCGCTTCGCTCGGTCATGCGGTGAGAATCGACCAGCGCCGGATTCAGCCTAAAGTGCGCACCGATCACCCATGCGACTGACGACCAACGTATAGCAGATCGAAGGTGACAGAATCAAATCGCCCGATTTCGTCGCACATATGCGACTCGACGCCCTATTAGCGTGCGGAAAATGTCGCACAACCGCGACAAGTGTATATATTTCAATTTGCGCAAAGAACTCCGGTCCACAGCCACGTTTAGGCCTCTTAATCGCTCAGGAGAAACTTCAGTCCTCAGGCAAATCCCTACATGCATGAGAAATCGCACTGCAAGAACCTATTAAATGCCGTTGCCGCAGCCAATTGAATCTCGGTCAGTTTTCCGACGAAGTCATCGATTCCGCCAACGCGCTGACGGTTGCATCCGGCGATCGCTTCCGGAAAGCACGACCATTTGATTTTGTTTGCTGAATCATGAGTACCTATCTAGCATGCGTATGAATTGTCATTAGCGGGGAGGCCGACTTCATGTCAATCCGAGCAGGGATTCGCGGCGCAGCCGCCAAGATAATCGGTAAGGATTCGGAACACATCTCACGCTTCCATTCTCGTCGCGGGGAATTGTGCAACATGGCCGACGTCGCGGCGGTCCCGCGGATCGTTTGGCGGCGCTTGGTGCGAACGCGGGCGGTATCTCCCTGGGTGGCCCCGGCCGCAACAAAATTCCTCGATCTTATGCTCAAACCCTCCGATGTCTTGTTGGAATTAGGGTCGGGTTCCTCAACCGTCTGGTATGCCCGTCGCGTTGAGCGCGTATTGAGTTTGGAAAACGACTCGGAATGGGCCCCCCGCGTCGCGCTGCAACTCGCCGAGCAACCGAACGCCGAAGTGCGCCACTGCGTGCTAGGTGAGAGTTTCGCCGGTGCCCTTCAGGAACTGCGGCCTACGATACTGATTGTTGATCACACCGATTCGCTAATGTTTTCCAGAAACGATGCGATCCGCATGGCACTACAGGTGCCGAACTGCCTGCGAAGCATTGTGCTCGACGATAGCGACAGGCTTGAGTATCGTCCGGCCTTTTCGCTTCTAGAGGATTGGTCGGCGCACCGTTTCGTGGGTTTTCGCGATAACCCGCTGCGACTTACCGAAACTACAGTCTTCGTCAAGAAGACCGAGTAGGCAACCCATCTTTTGGCCTTGTTGCCCCGCTACCGCAACGCGAGGAGTCTGCTTTCGCGCTCGACGGGGGGCCGCTGATTGCAGCTGTCATACCTGTCCGTACTTTTTGCCTTGATTATAGGCTCAAGCTCAACGCGACGCCCCCGAACCTCGCTGGATAAAATTGAGAATTCGTCGGCGCATATCTTCCGCAAGCACGTCGACATATGGCTCGTGCATCATTGCAATGTGGGTTCCAGGGATGCTGATGATGCCTGCATGCGGCGCGAAATTGAGCCACGTGCGAGCGACCTGCGGCAGATAAAGGAGCGGAGTCGTTTTGGCTTCATAAACCGCAATTTCGCCTGAGTATTTCTGCGGAAAATAGGCGAATAGGGCGTTAAAGAGCCGGTTGATGAACTGCCGATGGAATGGGGGGTACAAAGACAAGTCCATCATTTGGTCCATGGCGTAACTCCCGCCAAGCTTCTCGCCTGGTTTTAGGCCTACCATTCCCCTCCCGATGGCAGAGATGTTCTTGGAAAGACTCGAGAGAAAAGAGCGTAGAGATCGGCTTCTCATTAGATCGGCATGGCGGAACCAACTCGGAATATTTCGGGCCAACTCAAACCAATACCAAGGCTGCCACCGGCTCAGGCGTTCGCCTGCATTTTCGGGCATTCCATCAATAGCGATGAGCGGACCGACATTGCGACCGCGGGCACGCAAATTCCTCGCCATCTCAAGTGCGATGACGGCACCTACGCAATACCCCCCCAACACAATCGGGCCGGACGGCTGAAACTCGCAAAGCGCATCAGAGTAATAAGTCGCCAGAGACTCCATCGACTTGCCAAATTCGAAATCCAGCATTTGTTTTGGGGGTGCCTGGATACCATAAAAGCGGATTGTCGGTTCGAGCCGGCGTGCCAAATCCAAAAAGTCGGTCCCCGCCGCGCCGGATACCGAATGCACGCAATAAAATGCAGGGGAGGAGGCCGTCGCAGGCGAAGCGGCGTCACTATAGGATAAAATCACGCGGTCCGAGCTGCGTGATATTCGCGCAAATAGTGCAAGCGTGTCGCGGGCAGTATCTGCATCGGGCACCGTGCTCATGCGATTCGTGCCAGAATCCCGGAGCCTCGATCGACATATCGCCAGAGCGCCGGATGAAAGCTGGTTGCCAAATGGGCGTTTTCCGATCTGGGCGGCGTGGAGGCGATGTCGCCACCCGGGCGGACATATCTTCGCCCCCGCGGGAGGCATGGCCGTCGCCACCTGTGCTGTTTTCCGCAGAGGCCAAGCAATACCCGCCAACTAACTCGCACAAGCCACCCCCCCGGCTAGACTTGCTGCACTTCTTCGTCTGGGTAGCCCTGCGGTTAGCCGTCCGCACGCCATGTTTTTCAAGTTTCAGGTCTGCCCATTTATAGTACCTAATCTAACACGACGCACCCTCTCTCGGGCAGCGCAATCCAGGTTCCAGCACGACTGAGCTCAGCGCATAAGACGTTCGTTTGCAGGGAAGTGGCATGACTAGGTCCCGGCCGATTCCGGAACCTCTGGGTAGTCAAATTCCCGATCCTTGGCGTCTCCGAGGGCCCCCCCCCGAGGGCGCGGGCGGAGGGGGCTTAACTGTTCACCGTCCGGTCGTCCGAGGTGCTTGGGGCACCCCCCAATTGGGTATGTTAGGATCGATTCACTGCGCCGGGGTCTTGGCCATCATCCAACCCGCCGCGTCAAAATGACTGCGGTACGAGCACCTGAGTCAAATTTATGGCTGTTGAAACCTCTATCAAATTTGCAACTGACCCGGCCTGTTTCAAGTCTTCTCCAATTCGTCCGAGCTGGATACTCGAGGGAGCTCCGGTAGCACGGATTGAGCTGCTGTCGAGCAGTGAGGACGGCACGGCGAGCACCTATTTTTGGGACTGCACTGCCGGCCGATTTAACTGGTATTACACCTTTGACGAAACTCTTTACATTCTCGAAGGCTCCGTTTCCTTGAAAGACTCATCGGGTGCTTCGCGTCTGGTGCGAGCCGGCGACACCATTTTTTTCCCGACAGGGTCGATGGCTGAATGGACTGTCGAGAAATATATTCGCAAGCTGGCTTTTTGCCGCAGTCCGTTGCCGGGATATTTCGCGGGAGCGAGGCGGATTGCTCGACGGCTCAAAGGACTCGTAAAAGGCGGCGCAAATAACGACGAATCGTCGCTTTTGTGACGGAGTGCTCAATGGCCTTTGCTCCATCCAGATCCGCGACCAGGAGCGCTGACGGCGTGAGTCGCTCGTGCAGGGATCGAGTTTCGTCAAGTAAGTAGCCGCACTTTCCGCGGCACCTGCGGATGCGCCGCGTCACGTCGGAGCGGATAAATGCGAATACGGCCCGCATGAGGGCAAGTACATAATGCGACGCTACATAACCGGTCGTCATTCGGGCAGGCGCGCCCGGATCGAAATTTTCGCAGTCCCATTTCCTCCGTGTAACCACCGCTGTCTGAATACTGCGACGGGTTGTCCCACCCGTTCTTGCACGGTTTAATACAAACATTGAGTTGGCAAACCCGTCGCGAGTCGGGGACGCAAAGCTTCCGGTCTTAGGATCGCTTTCTAAGATAGCGGAGTTGCCATTGGTATCAGTGCCTAACGCACTGACGTCAATGCCGTCTCGGATGGTTGAATTTCCTGTTTGGCGAGATCCGGGACCATTTATTCATGAAGCAAATTTTTCTGTTGGGGTCGATAATCTGCATCGCGCTTTCGGCTTGCTCTACCGGTGACGGCGGTAGCACGGCAACCAGTGCGAGCGCCTCCTCGAGCCCAAGCGCCTCGTCGAGCCCAAGCGCCTCGTCGAGCCCAAGCGCCTCGTCGAGCACAAGCACCTCGTCGAGCACAAGCGCCTCGGCCAATACCGGCGCCAATAAAACGTCTGCCCCCGCTACGGCGGAGATCGCGTTGTCGGGAGTTCCCCCCAAAAATGCCGCAGTGGGCAATTGGTACTCATTTCAACCGAAGGTGTCGTCGGCACGTGCCGCCGCGTCGTTGTCTTTCACCATCCAAAACGCGCCGAAATGGACGACATTCGACAGCAGCACCGGTGCGTTGTCGGGCACGCCCGAGGAGGCCGACGTTGGGACGTATTCCAATATCATCATCGGCGTGACTGACGCTAACACCCGCGCGAGCTTGGTCCCCTACTCGATATCAGTGACCCAGGCGCCAAGCGGTACGGTCAGCTTGTCGTGGGTTCCACCCGTCCAAAATACAGACGGTACCGCCATCACCGATTTGGCGGGCTACCATATCTATTATGGTCGCGATTCCACCTCAATGGACCAGGTCGTAACGATCAGGAACCCCCGTGCAGCCTCCTACGAGCTTGCTAACTTATCTGCCGGCGATTGGTTTTTCACCGTAGAGGCGTATACGTCGGATAATTTGACCAGCAGTGCATCCGGTCTAATCAGCGCATCGCTCTAGTTTTCCGGAAGTAAGTGCAGCGGCCAGGCAGCACGCGGCGTCGACAATACCAAGCGCCAATTGGCGGAGCCGTTCCCCCCTAAGCTGTGCCCGGAACCGGGAAGCAATCAAGCGATAATATCGGGTATAGTAGAGGGGAATAAGCCCAAAAACCGTGGGTTTGGGATAAGAGGGGCCGCAAATCACATTTCTAACGCAGCAGCGCCGAGCCAAGATTTTTAATGCCGCTATCGGCATTTTCGCGCTTTTAGTACTGACGGTCGGACCGCCGGTTGGCGCACAACAGCAAGAATATTTACTTGGACCTGGTGACATCATCCGGGTGACCGTGTTCAAGAACCCTGATCTGACCGGTGATTTGCGCGTGTCCGAAGCCGGGGCGATCGGTTTCCCATTGATCGGCTCGGTTCAGGTGAGCGGGTTGACTCTGCCGGGAGCCGAGCGGAAGGTTGCTCAGATGCTGAGGGATGGTGGGTTCGTTCTGAATCCTCAGGTTAATATCCTGTTGACGCAAGCGCTCGGCAATCAAGTGTCAGTAATCGGGCAATTTGTTCGGCCAGGACGCTATGCATTGGAAGCTGCCGGCGGACGACTGTCGGGCATGGTCGCTGCGGCTGGTGGCATAGCTACCACGGGAGCCGATGTCGTGATCGTGTCAGGCTTGCGAAACGGTAAGCCGTTCCGGCAGGAGATCGACGTCGTCAAGATGTCCTTGAACGGCAATTCTGCCGAAGATATCCCATTGGCGGGCGGAGATACGCTGTTCGTCAATCGAGCGTCGATGTTTTACATATTTGGACAGGTGCAGCGCCCGGGCCAATATCGATTGGAGCGCGGCATGACGGTGATGCAAGCGCTCGCTTCGGGGGGCGGGGTCACGGGCAAAGGAACTAGTCGCGGCATCGTCCTACACCGGCGTGATGCGAAGGGCAAAGTGAAGGAGGAAAGCGTCTCGTTGGATGACGATATGCGCGACGAGGACGTAATCTATGTGAAGGAAAGTCTGTTCTGAGCAAGGAATACATCGCAGACAAGTTCGTTTTTGCCAAAGGCGGGGACCGATGAGTGCAGGTCAATTCTTACTGGTCCTTCGCGCCCGATGGAAAGCTGCGTTCGGCACGCTTGCAATTGCTCTCGCCATAGCCGTTGCTCTCAGTTTTGTTCTACCCAAGAAATACACTGCATTTTCTTCCGTAGTCGTCGATGTTAAAGGCGATCCGGTTGCCGGCACTGCTTATCCCGCTCAGGTCACCACCAGCACGATGTCCACCCAGATCGATATCGTCCAGAGTGCGCGCGTGGCACAACGAGTGGTCAAAACTCTGAAGCTCGATCAAGACGCGGAATTTCGCCGGAAGTGGCAAGACCATACCGAGGGACGTGGTGACATAACCGCATGGATTGCCGATCTGTTGGAAGATGACCTCACGGTGACTCCGTCACATGAGAGCAATGTCATCAACATCGCGTTTACGTGGCCCGATGCCAAGGTGGCTGCGGCCCTTGCCAACGCATTTGCCGAGGCCGATATCGCTACCAACATCGAACTCAAGGTGGAACCGGCGAGGGAGTATGCTGCCTGGTTTGATCAGCGATCCCTTGCCCTACGCGCAGATCTGGAAGCGAAGCAGAAGCGGCTTTCGGACTATCAGCGTGAAAAAGGGATCGTTGCCACCGACGAAAAGCTCGACATCGAAGGGGCGCGGTTGACCGAACTCTCGTCTCAGCTGGTGCAAATCCAGGCCCTGAGACAGGATAGCCAGTCGCGACAGCGGCAATCAAGCGGGGACAACGAAACGTTGCCCGAGGTTCTGCAAAGCCCCCAGATAAACAGCCTAAAAACCAGCCTGGCGCAGGCCGAAGCGAAATTGCAGGATATTGCGGCCAACTTGGGAAAAAACCACCCGGACTATAAAACGACTCTGTCGGAGGTTGAGAGTCTACGTACGCGCATTTCGCAAGAATCAGCCAACATTGCGGCGTCGCTTGGCAGCACGACGCAGGTTAATGTGCGGCGAGAAAATGAAATCAAGGCGGCGCTAGAGGCGCAAAAACAGCGTGTACTTGATTTGAGGCACCAACATGATGAATCTGCCAACCTGGAAAACGACGTATTAACCGCACAGCGGAATCTCGACGCGGTCACTCAGCGGCTTGCGCAAAGTAACTTGGAAAGCCAGACCCAGCAGACCAACATAATGCCCTTGACGATTGCGACCGAGCCGGTGAAGCCCTCCAGTCCGAAGCTGCTCCGCAATATCATAATCGCAATTTTTTTCGGTGGCGTTCTGGGCGGCCTAAACGTGCTGCTAAGGGAGCGGCTCGATCCGCGAATACGGTCGGAGGATGACGTCATGCTAATGTTTGACATTCCTCTGTTGGGTACTGTCGGATCGACGAAGTCGATAGCGAAATCAAAGCAATTGCCGCCTGCGGCTGAGCCTTACGCGATATGAATATCCGCCGCCGGCAAGGACGCTATTCATGAGCAAGATCCTCTATGAAGGCGTGCCGACGCTGAGATCTGAAGACCGCAGCCGTGCGATCGGCGGCATCCTCGTGGAACAGGGGTTGCTAACTTTGAGCGAAGCCGAACAAATTGAAAGCTATGCCAGTGAAAATGGATTGCGATTTGGCGATGCCGCGGTGCGACTCAATCGGCTTACGCAGAGCGATGTCGAATTGGCCGTTGCTCAGCAGTTTAACTATCCTATCCTTTCGCGGGGTGGCAAAGACGGAGTGGCTGAAGACGTGGTTGCCGCCTATAGTCCGCAAAGCGAATTGATTGAGCCTCTTCGTGCAATCCGCAGCCTGATTTCATTACGCTGGCTTAAGGAGCCGACTCACAAAGTTTTGGCAATCACGAGCGCGGATCGACGTGAAGGACGTAGTTGGCTTGCGGCAAATCTCGCGACTGTCTTCGCGCAGATCGGGCACCGAACGTTGCTCATCGACGCGGATATGCGCCATCCGCGCCAGCATGTTTTATTTAATCTCAACAACGATGTTGGTCTATCCGCTTTGGTAACCGGGCGGGCGGGACGCGAGGTAGTGTGTCGAATTCATCCGAAACTAAGGCTGTTTGTGCTGCCTGCGGGGATGATGCCACCAAATCCGCATGAATTGCTGGCCCGCCCCATTTTTGGGCTGGTGCTGCAAAGGTTTGCAGAGCAGTTCGACATAGTTTTGATGGACACCCCAGCCATGTCCGAAACGGCGGATACACAAATAATTGCAGCCCGAGCCGGGTCGGCGATAATGGTTACTCGCCGCAATCGTACGCGGTGTGCGCACTTGGCCGCAGCAATGCAGAGCCTGCATCATGCTGACGTGTCTGTCATTGGAAGCGTGTATAACAAGCACTAATCTTCGTAACCGCTGAGACTGATTTATCAGGTTTGCTTGTTTGGACAGTCGGGACGTGTTACGACGGGCGCTGGGTTATATTCGGCCATGTTTTTCTTTATCAGCGTCATAGCTTAGAGCCGCGCATTGAAAGACATGAAGCCGATAAATCGAGCTCGATCGCGCGTGGCGTTCGGTGTGGTCGCCCAACTAACGTCACAGTTGGTGACGATAATCACGCAGCTGGCGTCGCTGCCGTTACTCTTGATGCGCTGGAACGCGGACCTGTATGGGCAGTGGTTGGTGATATCGGCAATACCCATTTATTTGTCTGTCGCGGACTTCGGGATCCTAAACGCGTCCGGGAACATGATGTCGATGCATAGGGCGCGCGGCGAGAATCGCGAGCTGCAAATAGTGTTTAAGGCGACTCTATTTGCCGTCTCGACCATAGTGCCGTTGATCGCGATCGCGGCCGGCGTCATCCTCTCAATTTTCCATTTTGGAATGAATTCGGAACGGAGCGAAGCACTATTCGCCTTGATCCTAGCGTCGCTGCTTTCGGTCGCAAGCAATCTTTTTGAGGCAATGTACCGGCCTTTTGGCAAATACCCAAAAGTGATAGTTCTGTTGGCGACGGCCAGGATGATCGAATGGGTTGGCTCCATTGCAGGTGCTTTCATCGGCGGGGACTTGAGAAGCGCCGCGATTGGATATCTCGCTGGCCGCGCTTTGGCGACTATTTCGCTGTATGCGTTCGCGCGCCACGACGTACCCGAAATTGAATGGAAGCTAGCGGGCGTCGATCTGGGCCGGGTAAGACATCTGCTGCGCACAGGCGCGGGCTTTATCTCGTTCACCCTGGGCAGTCTGTTGACGCTTCAAGGAATGGTGGTGTTGGTGGGGACCACGCTCGGGGGCACAGCAGTGGCAATTTTCGCTTCGAGCCGGACCCTGGCCCGGCTGGTCGCCCAGATTGCGGTCTTGTCGGGTAAAGCGATGTCGCCCGAAATTTCGGCGATGTACGGCGCGAATAGGCACGAAGAAGCTGAGAGGCTCAGTAAGCACATGATTTGGATCGCAATGTCCATTACGGTCTTGGGGGCATTGGCATTGGAGCAATTCGGTCCCGAGATTTGGCGAATTTGGACTCGAGGAAAACTCGTCTTTGATCGCGAGATCTTTTCAATCCTATTATTGGCGGCAATAAGTACAGCCTATTGGCAGATTCAATCGGTCCGGCTGACTGCAACTAATCGGCACCAAGTGTTAGCATCTATATTCCTGGTCATTTCCGTGCTGAGTTTGATCGCTGCCTATCTGGGACTGCCGAGATTTCGCTTGGGCGCCGCCGCGGCTGCGACGCTGCTACCGGAGATGGTCATGGTCATAGGTAGCACGGTTTTGTTGCATCGCGCGAGGGTGGCTGTCGGCCGTTCGGATTCGCACACCGGGTCGTGAATGTTCGCCCTCTCGGCGGCGGTCTTATCGATGAGGGCACGGTGGAGAACGAACATTGCGAAATATGGACCTTATATCAATATCGGAGTTTCGAGCGGCTTCACTGGTGCGCATGGGCATATGTGCGGGACTATGCGTCTGGTCGGGTGGCAATCACTGTTTTGCCGCACCGGGATCTGTGGGTGCGTACACCGTGGCCTCGCCCGAGCAGGCAATCGACAAATTCGACATTTTCGTCGCAGACCAAATTTCATATGATGGAAATTTGTACAGGCTACCCGGCAATAGCCAGGAACTTGGCCTCGCTCCCGTTACGTCGCGGACTGACTGGATCAACCTAACTTCTGTCGGTGTTGAAGGTGAGTGGGTGCCGGGCCTGCAGGAAATTCAGTTCAACGCGCACGTGGATGAGAATAGATTTCAGAGAAACCATGATTTGAACAATACGTCGGGAGATGCGCGAGTACTTTGGGATTGGCGCGTCGGCAGCGTCTTTCTTGGCGACGCGGGAATTGACTATACGAAACACCTTGCAGGCTTTGCGTCGACGGGTTTTTTGGGGCGCGATATTGTGAGCAGAGCGGACTACTTTGCGGATGCTCGATACCAACTTGGGCCCCGATGGGCCTTGTTTGGCGGTGTAGTGGGCGCAAATACGACCAATAACGCCCCTGCGGTTCAAGGGAACGACGGTCGCACCAAATCGGGGAACGGGGGCGTTGAACTCGCTACGTCCGTGAATAACGCTTTTGGCCTCGAATATCGCTACGCCGATGGGCACTACACTTTTAACGAATCGCTTCTCGACGGGATCTCGTTTAATCGCGATTATCAGGACAATTCAGCTCGCGGTTACGCGAGGTATTCTATTACGGAAAAAACAACATTGATCGGAAGCGCAGGCTATTTAAGGAGAACCTATCTAAATTCGTCGATAGGGGCATTTTCGGGAGACATTTGGAGCGCATCGGTGCAATGGCAAGCGACGGACAAAACGCAAGTGACGTTCACCGCATCGCGCGATTTACAGGCGTATTTGGACGCACAATCCGACTATTTCGTCTCTCAGGGATTTTCGATATCGCCGACCTGGGCTGCATCTGAAAAGCTGACGCTAAAATCAACGATCTCCTGGCACGACCAGAATTACATTAGTTCAAGTCCGGTTGCGATCGCGCTCGACTCCCGGCACGACAAGGTGAATTTCGAGCAAGCCGAAGTGATTTATACAGCTACTTCGGCGTTGACGTTTGATCTCGCTTGTCACTTCGAGCAGAGAGCGTCCAACCAAGAAGTGTTCAAATACCACGACACGTTAACAACGGCCAGCGTGACTTTTAAGTTCCTTTAGCGACGATATGCAAAAAAATAGGCGGATTATTGTGCAGGCAGCGCATAGGCCCATGAGACTTCGTATTTTTCTTTCCCTTGTTCGTCTCATGAGAAGCATACCCTTGCTCCACAGCGCAATCTGGAATGCAAGGCTTCGATATCACGCCATGAAACGTACTTTGATCGTTGGCAAGTCGGTAGTAGCCGCCGAATCCCACCTGAAAGCATCCATCCTCGGCAAAATCCCGTACGCTGCGGGCAAGTTAGGATCAATCGAAGCGTCCGCTTTGTACGCGTACATGGGGAGAGCAAAGGCGAAATCCAAGAATCTTCGCCCCTCGGTTTATCCGCCCTACATATTTAATGCTTTGTATGTGAACGCGGGAGTGTTTCCTCAAAGCGTGGATGCTTACGATAAGTTTGGCGAGATGTTTCTCAGCGCCATAGTCGATTGTGACCTTCTAGTTGCGTGGGACGTTGCAGGTGAGGCCGAAATTGTCGCTCGATATTGCCGCAACGCAACACTCGTCAAGTCGCTCGAACCGTTTTTCTCAGCTCAACCTTGGACGGCCGCATTGCAGGGCCGGTGCGTGCTCGTAATTTCCCCATTTACCAGTTCGATTCGCAAGCAATATGCCTTGCACGAGACACTTTGGGACAACAACCACGTTCTACCGACCTTTGATTTGCTGACGCTACAAGCGCCCCTGAGTGCCGCGCTTTCTCCTCCTAAAGATGTGGATTGGTTTACTGCGCTAAAGAGGATGCAGGGTGAAATGGATGCACTGGACTACGATGTTGCGCTAATCGGTGCGGGGGCGTTCTCTCTTCCTTTGGCGATTCATGCAAAGAGACAAGGAAAGATTGGTATTCATCTGGGGGGGTCTTTGCAGATTCTCTTTGGCATTTACGGCAGCCGGTGGGAGAAAAAGCCGGCGTTTAAGCCCTTGATTAAGTCGAATTGGGTGCGTCCAAGTCGAGAAGAAACCCCGACCGAGGCAGCCAAAGTGGAAGACGGTTGCTACTGGTAAGTGGATCTATCCTGGAGGGAATTCGGTTCCATGCCTGTCTCGCACCCGCAGATTGTTAAATGTAGGCGTAAGGAGACAATTCGGATACGAAGGCCAAGTGCGTAAGATAGCGTTGCCAGCATTCATGGATGCCGGACTACATGGGTTATAAGGCGCGAGTATCAAAAGGAAGGCATCTCGTGCCGGTTTTCAGGGTTATACAGGAGAGTCGAGCATGATGCGGCCAGCACAACGGAACGCCTTCAAGATACTTGCCCTTTTAGGGTGTGTCGTGCAGTTTCAAAATGCATGCGTGGCTCAGGTCAAGCCCAATCCGCCACCGGTGGTTTGCGCCAACGGCAAGTGCACGAATAGCCCGGCATTGCCCGCGGATCTTCAGAGTCCGCGCGCCGATGATCCATGTCTGCCGATCGTCATGCCTCCTGCTGCTGCGCTTTTTTCCGCCGATCGCAAGGTCTTTGCCCACTATTTCGATATCTTTCCGCTTTCCATGGATGATAAGCCGCCTAATAGCGACTATTACTCACAGATTTGGCTGGTCGCGAACAGAAATAACATGTGGTATGCAAACGGGGGCTTCTTGAGAACGCGGCCGATCGGTGTTCAGCCAGCCCCGTCTCAAAGCTATAAAATTCGCAACCTCGAAATTGAGGTGCGGATTGCCTTGGTGCGAGGCATCACTGGATTTACGTACGACATCGGCAAAGTGAGTGAAATCGATAGTGGCGGGAACCTCGACAATATGCTGAAGGCGGTGGCGGCTGTAGATACAAGATTCAAGATAGTCCTCATGGTTGATCACCTGAGTCCAAGTGACGTGATGACGGTGGTCAAGGCGACCTATAATAATCCAGTCGTTTATCGGTACGGCGGCAAGGTGGTGGTCGCGCCTTACATGGCCAACACCGTATCGCCCGCCGACTGGGCTGCGATGAAAGCCACCCTGGCCAATCAGGGATACCCCATCTACTTCATGCCGACCTTTCTGAGTTTGCCGCCAGATATTATTTCGGACTACGGACGGGTGGCGGATGCTTTTGGCCTGTTTGGCACACCGCAAATTCAACAGGGCACGTCGGAAGCCGCCAATATCGCGCACGTACACGCCGCCGGCAAATATTATATGGCAGGCCTCAGCCCCCAGGGTTATCGGCCGAAAGTCTACAAATATTGGGAAACTCAAGGCAGCCTCGGATACCGAAACGGGTGGATGGCGGCCGTGAATGGGGCGCCTGAATGGATACAATTGACCACATGGAACGACTTTTCCGAGACCACTCAAGTGAGTCCCTACACGGATCTAAACGGAGCATCGGGTTCCGGCTTCTATAACTTATCGGGTTATTACGCGAGCTGGTACGTTACCGGCAAACAGCCGACCATTACCCATGACGTTCTCTACTACTTCTACCGCAAACAGGCTTTAGGCGCTGCTAGTTCCAATGCGGGTCAGAAAACTGTGGCGGCACTCGCCCATGTTGCGGGGGTCGACGTGATCGAGTTGGTGGGTTTTTTGACTGCGCCGGGTACGCTGTCAATCACCGCCGGCGGACGGACATATACATCAGATGTCGGGGCCGGCCTGCAAAGTCTTACAGTGCCGCTCTCCGCGGGCACGCCTTCGTTCTCTCTCGCGAGGAATGGGACGACAGTCGTGTCGACGGTCGGAGACGCTTCCATCGCGGGAGAATCAGGCCTTCCCACTGGATTTCCGGATTTAACGTACTGGTCTGGCGGCGCTTCGTCCGCCGGCTCTTGTTCTCTGAATGGTGCGCTAAAGTAACCCGGCCTTATGCATTCTTACACCCGAATTCGCCACTCGTTAAACAAGCAGGCAAGCGTCACGAACGGGGGGCTCTTTTGTAAGGTCTTGGCTGCTTTTCTTGTCTCGGCGCTTTTACTGGCCATCTTCGCATCCGCGGACGCGGTTCCGGTTTTTCCGTTGACCTTTACGCTGCTCGCGATAAACGGCGTTCTTTCAATATACGGCCAGCTTGAGGCGATCCGCGCACTCTCGCCGCTGCACTATATCTCTTTTCTATTTTGCTATCTTTTCATGTCCTTGATGCCAATCCTGCAAATCGGATACAAAATTGATCCGGTATTCAATTTCCATGAGGTCGTTCTGCTTACGTCTGTTGCAGGATTGATCTTTACTCTATTCGGATTCGTATCGATCAGGGATCTAAAGAATAAAGTGCCGGTGATTCGGGAGTTGGTGACCCATGAGACGGCAAGTGCGGAAGAGCGACCCAATTATATTCTCCTTGCCGGATTGGTCCTCGCGTTTTCGCTGGCGACGGCGCTGATCTTTCATAGAAGTCTGTTCACGAGCCGTGACGCGTTTGGCTATGCCGTGGCCGGCGCTTTCGGCGATAAAACTACCGGCGGCGCCTTGGCGGGATTCTTGATGCAGACTCCCTTCTTTGGTGCTGCCATGGGGCTTCGAACATCGCTCTTGAAACGGGACAAATTTTGGATCGCAACATTCTCTGTACTCTTGCTCGTATCTTTGGTTATAAATAACCCGCTGATCACTTCGCGGTTCAAATTGGCTGGACTTATATTCTTCTTCGTCGATTATTTTTTCCGAGGCAAGAGGATCAAGCTGCTGATAGGCGTTTTAGTCTTGGGGATTTCCTTGGCGCCGATGTTCCAAATCTTTAGATATGAGGGAACGACTTATAGAGATACCACTTACGGCGACAAATATATATCCACTGATTACGATGCGTTCCAAATGATTTGTTACACATTCTTGACCGTTGATAGAAACGGGGTCTCGTGGGGCTCGAACCTGGTGGGGGCGGTATTGTTTTGGGTGCCGCGCTCGATGTGGCGGGAGAAACCCGAGCCCAGCTCGTTCGAGATCTACTACACCGCGCACAGGTATAAAGAGGTGGGCACCAATAACCTGTCGGTTCCCCTCATGATCGAAGGCTATTATGCCTTCTCGTGGGTCGGGCTCTGTTTGATCAGCATGGTATATTGGTGGGGCATTACGAGGCTGTACCTCCGTTCTCTGAGGAGCAGCGACTCGCTGGTTTTTGTGCTGCGCTGCGTGGTCACCGGTGTAGTACTGATCGTATTACGCGGACCGCTGGTGATAGGCAGTACTGCGCTGATAGGGAATTTTGCCGCGGCACTCCTTGCATGGCGAGTCTTTCGTGAATGGAAACCAAGACTCGTGCGTGGTACGCGCAAACTGGGCTTATCGAGGATGGGTAGGCTGGCGCGAGCGGTTCCGCAGGGGCTAGAATCCTAGTCAGTTCTGCGTTGCGGATCGCGGAAGCTTTCCGGTCAACATGTCCAGTACGTCGGATAGGTGAGCGCTCGAGTGCGCTCTTATGCGTTTCGCCTGCTGTAATGATAGATGCCGGGCGCTCGTCAACGAACTCGGATCGCGGCTGAATGCCACGATGCGATCGACCGCCTGTTCGACAATTTGATCGGAGAAAAAAACAAGCCCGGCACCATGGGATAGAATTTCTCGGATTGCACCTCGATCGCAAGCGATGATATGGACCCCCGCCTGCATGGCCTCGTGAAGTACGAGCGGCTCCGCCTCATTCACGTAGCGCGTGGGAAGGACGAAAATATCCAGATTCTGATAGAAGCGTTTCTTTGCTTCGCCATAGATCGGCCCGACGTACCGAACGTTGACGCTTTGCGCTAACAACTCGTCAAAGCGCGCGCGATCGGCCGTTCCAACCGGTCCGGCCATGTGTCCCACGACGCGCACGTTGCGGCGATTGAGTCCGTCCAAAATCGCGAAGAACTCGCCGAAACCCTTCTCTTCGCTGATATTCGACAAGTAGCCTATATTAAGCACCTCTCCTGAGCTGCGCACTTCGTCATTTTCCATTGGTATGCAATCAAAAAACGCAGCGTTTGATACGACCCGGACGTTGCTCTCGCGCAGCCGATAGCGTTGCACCAAGGCTTTGCCCATACCTTCGCTCAACACAATGTGGATATCGTTGCGCGCCAAAGCGAACAGGCAGCGGTTGATCGGTGTGCTGTGATTGATGTAAGCAAAACTATGGTGATGAATGAAGACCGGCTGCCTGAACAGCTTGGCAAGCAGTAGGTAACCCGCGTCGAAGACTTGACCCAGACCGCCGGACAAAGCCAGGTACAAGGCGGCGTCGCGGGATGTAATGCAACTCGCGAGGAATCGAAAGGGACCCAGGGTCTGCTTCGCCAATGTTTTTATCGGTCGGCCCATGACGGGCGCGCGATCGAAAACCATAACCGTGGTCCTGCGCGCCAGGAGGTCGAGCATCAGGGAACACATGTGGGAAAAGCCGTTGACCGGAGGCGGCAGCGGCCCGACGAACGCCACGGGGCGCGTCATGCGCTCGTTCCGACGATCCTACGACATCCGTCGAGTATTTGGGTGGCGGCGCGAACGGGATTGAAGGAGGCTATGACTTCCAGGCAGTTTCGCGCGACGACGGGGCGGTCCCTCGACAAGCTCGACACGGCGATCATCGCAGACGTGAGGGCGGGCACGTTGCCGGCTTCGAATGCAAATCCGGTAACTTTGTCCACCACCAGATCAGGTACGCAACCGCAGCGGTTGCTGACGACGACCGGGCACCCGTAGCTCAATGCCTCATTTACAACCAGTCCCCAGGGTTCGCTATAGCTCGGAAGCACCAATGCGGTGCTCTGCTGGAAGGCGGCTGCGATCTCGGTGATGCTTTTCGATCCGAGCATCGACACCGGCCCGGAAATGCCCAACTCCGAGATCAGCGAAATCAATTCGGGGGTGGATGGCCCCGCGCCGATGATATCCAGCTTCGCGCGGGGATGAGCCGCGAGAACATCCCGGAACGCTCGGATCAAGTCTTCGATGCCTTTCTCCGGAGAGAGACGTCCGACATAAATGAAGCGTGGCGCGTCAACGTCCCGCTGGGGCGAGGACTCGTAATTACGCAGTACGGCCACCGGATCGTAATCATGTGGAAGAGCGGCGACCTGGCATCGAAAGTTGATCTTCGATTCATCGACCCCGTAGCTCTGCAAATATTCCTTGCTGCGCATCCCATAGCAAAAGAACCCGTTGCACCAGGAGAAGAACCAGCGCTTGCCGAACTCCTTCAATATTGCCTTTGGCTGGTCGTATTTGGTTGAATCGCAAAAGACGGCCCGCTTGCGGTGAAGCAAGATGCACGTCAGCAACATCGCCCAGTGCTCGAGGCGATGGTAGCCGGGGATGATAACCAGGTCGCAAGGATATTTCAGTAAGTCCTGGGCGAGCGCCACGCTCCGTTGCCGGCGCGACGAATCGCTGTAGGCACCCTTGAATAGCAGCCTAAAAGGATAATTGTGGTAGGAGAGGTCTACGCCTCCCAAGGCGACTCTGGCCTCTTCAGTTTCTGCAATTTGAATGAAAGACGTGGTTATCTCATTCAGGCGGCTGAGGGCATGTACTTGAGAGAACACGACTCCCTTGTACTTGGACCAGAGGATATTGTGGTAAATCGAGATCCGCATCCATCAAACTCGCGGGTGAATGGGCCGCGCCGGAGACCCGACACAGACCATCATTGGGGGGATGTCGCTGAACACCGAGCTCCGCGACCCAACGACCGCTCCACGCCCGACTGTTACGCCAGGGCACACGAATACATCCGCAGCGAGCCATGCTTCGTCTTCGATCGTGATCGGTGACGCTTCGATTTTGAAGTCAGCGCTACGGTAGTCGTGCGTTCCTGCACATAAATAGGATTTCTGTGAGATCACCGCGTTCTTCCCGATCTTGATGTCGGCGAAGCTGTAAATGACGACATCATCGCCGATCCAGGAGTAGTCGCCGATTTTAATCCGCCAAGGGTAGGTCAAAGTGGCGCTCGGCCTGACGCGGACACCGGTACCAATTTGCGCCCCGAAACGACGCAGCAGCCACCGTCGGAATGCATACAAAAATTGCGGCGACCCCCGAAAGAGCGTCGCCTGCACCAGCCACCATAGTTGCACGGTGAATGCCGATCTGCCGCGGAAATTCTTCGGCAGCCGGAAACTGGCCAAATTTTGAATTGATGATGTTCCTTCGATCTGCATCGTCGATTTCCCAGGTCTTTACCCACGGGCCGAACCCGCGTGGACGCCGGCTCGTGGCCTCCTTTTGATATTCAAACTCAAACAAAGCTCGCGCCAGCGTCGCGCAAGCTCTATAAGCATAGCGGAATTTCCCGGGAAAATGAGTAATAACGACCGGGCTTGAGGCACCGCGACGGCCCGCAGCGCGCGAAGCGGCTCGAAATTTACCAAAAACGGTTAAATGATCCTACACTCGCGTGACTACCTTATTACATTTGTCAAATGTAGCTGCGTAACAGGAGCTGGGCATCGCAGTTCGGCTGAGTCGGGGGCGCTCTACGTAGAACAACCATTAACCAGAGATCAAGTTTCCGAGTTCTTTCGGGACGGGTTTCTCGTCATCGGGACGCCGAAATCACGGAGCCCGAGCTTAGCTGGTGTCGAGAAACTCTGATCCATATGCTCGAAGGCGGAGCGGGCCGGGGCGAGGGCCGGAATCTCGATCTCGTCGCGCGGGAAGGAGCCGATGGCGAGAAGACACTTCCGTCCGTTCTGCGACCATCACTCTACGTTCCGCAGCTTCGCAATTTGCTCGTCCGTAAGACGGCGTTGGGCATTGCAAAGCAATTGCTCGGACCGGACGCCGACTTCGAGGGCGATCATGCCATATACAAACCGAGCCTCACAGGCGGGGTAACGCCGTGGCATCAAGACGAGGCATTTCGCGAGCCTGAGTTCGAATACGATGAGATCAGTATTTGGATTGCGATGACTGATAGCACGCTGGAAAACGGCGCGACGACCTATATTCCCGGGTTGCATGAACTGGGTCTGCTGCCCCACCGATTGCAGGGCGGATCCAAAAACGCCAACACAATCGAATGTTGCTCCGGTTTCGATCCGAGCGTGGCGGCAGTAAGGCCCATCCCTGCCGGTGCAATGATCATCCACCACGCGCGAACCGTGCATGGAGCGGGAGAGAACAGATCCAAGTTTCCGCGTCTGGACTATATTTTGCAGTACAGCACGCCGGTGCGATTGAGCAAGACCATCCGTCCTGCTCCGTGGCTCAAGGATCTGCGCAATCCGGTGCTCAAAGAACGCAAGACCTCGTTGTGGCGCGGCGGATTTTTTGCAGAGGTCTTTCGCGTGCTTCGCTCCGATCGGCACTCTGCGGCTTTCTTTTGGCGAAGACGCTTCAATAAATTATGGCGGTGGTGCAGGCGCTAGGCGTCGCAATCGATGTGAATCAGCGCAGGTGGAGGCGTTCCCCATAGCCCGTCAACTCGAGATATCCACGACCGACATCGCCCTCGCTCAACTGCACCGCTCCTTCCCATTAGATCGCACCGGTGGATAGCCGCGCATCATTCTCTTGATCATTCACCAGCGGGCTTAATTCGAATTCTCGCTCGCCTGCTCTCATCCGCTCCTGCGTTGAGCCAGATCGAGCCTTCGTTGGCATTAGCATCCCCGGTCGCTGCGCGATAGGCCTGGCGCGATATGACGATGGACCCTGAACAGCGCGAGTAGTCGCGCCAGATGCCGGCCACGGTCAAACGCGGGATATGGCCGTCCACGGGGAGCTCGATGCGGCTACCGTGCGTGTATCCATAGATGTCCTCCAGCGACTCGAAGATTCACGGCGGTTCGCCTCCCGGCGCCGGGACGGCGGCGCTGCGCACCAGCGGCAGTTCCTCCGCGGCGCGGGCGGCCGAGGCGCAGCGCGCGATCAGCGTTATGGGGGCTTGTGCCGGATCGAGCAGCAGCTGGCGTGTGCGCCGAAACTCGATTCGTGCGACGCCTGCGGCGGCGGCGAGCCTTGCTTGATCGGCCGTCGACCAATAAGCCGTGTGGCTGCCGTAGGGTTCGCGCACCTTCATGTCGGCGGGCAGCAGCTTGTCCAGCCAGTGCTCGAACGATACGCGAAACGAATACACCATAATCGCCATGGCCACCATGAGACTGAAGCTCACGATGATCGAGGCCAGGCTCAAGGTCGACTAGTAATATAGCTTCGTCAGGGTTCCAGGATCGGACCGACCGCAGCGCCTTCAGCGCCCCCATCAGGGTAGCCGCGCGCCGGCGAGCGTCGCTCGGCGGTTCCACTTTACACCTATTGGTTCATTCCCAACAGGATTGCGCGGCATCCCGCGATAATCCGATTCGCCGCTTTCTGCGGCGTGTACTGCGCCATTAAATTCAGGCATGCGCGGGCGGTGGTCTCGACGTCGCTGAATTGCGCCGGCGCCGCCAGCATTTTTTCGGCAAGGTCCTCGACATTGTCGGTCGCGTGCACCATGCCGGTTTTGCCCTCAATAATCAATTCGGGCACACAGCCACAGCGGTCGCTCACGATCGCGGGACATCCGTGCGACAGCGCTTCATTGACCACCAGGCCCCAGGGCTCGCTCGTGCTCGGCAGGACGAGCGCCGTCGCAATCGTGAATTCGCGGAACAGTTCGTCGCCTGTCTTGCTGCCGGCAAATTGCACGCTGCCGCCGAGCCCGAGCTCGAGTGTTTTTTTCTCCAGGGCAGCGCGCATCTTGCCGTCGCCGACGAAAATGAGGGACGCAGCCGGGAATTTGGGCCGGATCCTGGCGAATGCGTTGAGCAGCGTGCCCAGTCCCTTTTCGGCGGAAAGCCGGCCCACGTATAGGAATCTCGGCGTCGTGGGCGAAATTCCCGCGGCCATCCGCGACTCGAGGGCGATCGCAGGCGTGTACGTCAGGGGCAGCGCCACTGCGTGACACGGAATGAACACCTTCGCGGGATTGGCGCCGTAATGGACGACGTATTCCTTGGTTCTCGTGCCATAGCCGAATATTCCGCTTACCACCCTGAAGAAGGCGCTCTTCAGCAGGCCGCGGACGAATCTCTGCTTTTGATCATGGATGGTTGAATCGCAAAATACGGCTGTCTTGCGGCGCCGGAGCAGCAGTATGAGCAATTGCAACCAGCACTCCATCTTCTCGTAGCCCATCAGCACGGTGAGATCCGCCTCCGAGCGCAAGGTGCGCGTGAGGATTGCGGACAACCTTTGACGCAGGCCGACGGTGTCGATGCAGCCTTCGAACACCAGGTCGAATGGATACCGGTGGCGGGAAAGATCGACCCCCGATATGGAGACCCGCTTGCCATCGGTCTCGGCAAACTGGATGAAGCGGAGGTCGAACTCGCTCTTATCGACCATCTCCCAGAGCGACGAGAACACTTCTCCCTTGTATTGAGACCATAGGATGTTGTGCCAAATGTCAATGGAAAACGGGCGGCGCTCAGAACTCACGAGACGAGTTCCTTCGTTCCAGGATGCGCGACTCGGCCCGTCGTCGGTAAGGGGGTGCGTGATCAAGGTCCATCAATTGGTCCCGAACGGGAACCAGATGGTCGTTGAACGCGCTTCCGCCGGTGCCTTGTCCATCGGGAGTCTCATACCGGCCTTATCCAAGAGTAATTACCACTATTCACTATGCTATTTGATATCAGTAGACTATGTCGCCTCAATTGCCTTCTGATGTCGACCGTCCGTTCGTGGATTTACGCCTGGCCGCGGCGAGCCGGCGCGCGGGTTCGCCAATTAATTGATTCTGCGGGCTCACATCGCTACTCTGACGCAGGCGCTCGACGATCCGGACAGGGAGCCTCACCTTCCACGAGAGGAGTCAGGGATAAGTGCTGGAATCCGCATCATTCGAGGGTCATTTAACGTCGCACGCCAACCCTTTGACTCTGGCGCAAGTTGCGGAACTCGAGCGGCAGGGGTTTCTCGTGATTGACACGCCGCAAATCGGCAAGTCGGAAATCGAGTGGTGCCGCGGCATATTAATGCGCTTGATACAGCGGGGGACGGGCAGGAAGGACGGCAGAAGCTTCGACATTGCGGCAAGAGAGGGGGGCGACGGGCGCGTTTCCCTCGGCCTGTTCAGACCGTCGCTCTACTCCTCGGAATTGAGCGGCTGGTCGTTCCGCAATATTGGCCTGCAGATCGCCAGACAGTTACTGGGTCCGGATACGACCTTGGCGGCTGACAATACGGTGTTCAAACCGAAGCGGGTGGGCGGCCCCACCCCATGGCATCAAGACGAGGCGTACAACGATCCGCTTCACTACGAAAGACAGGTCACCATCTGGATCGCAATGTCCGACACCACGGTCGAGAATGGCGCAATGGCATTCATTCCCGGCTCGCATTTGCTGGGCATACTTCCTCACCGTCTGCATGGCGGGCGCGAAGAGGCAAACGCAATCGAGTGCTGCTCGGGATTCGATCCCGCGACACAGAAGGTATGTCCGATTCCCGTCGGCGGCATGACGATTCATCTGGGCAGCACATTGCACGGGGCATCTTTCAATACGAGCGATTCCGACCGCCTCGGCTACATACTCAACTATAAAACGCCGCCGCTGCCGAGACCTGAGCTCGGCGAATTTGCCTGGAACGCGAAGGTCGCCCGGGCGATACAGGGCCGGAGACGAAGGTGGCTGCTGGGCGGCGGGATATTCATAGAGGTTCTGCGCTTCATTTTTGCCGATCGCGACAACAAGCGCTTTTTCTTCAAACGATTGCGCAGGCGTCTGGCCGCGAAACAACGCGCCGACGGCGAGCACGATTCGATCGAGTAGCGTTCGGGTCGGTTACTTGAGGACGAACAGGATTGTCTCGGTCAGGCGCAAAGGTCTGTTCCGAAACCCGGTGAAGCGCATCGCCGTCCAATTTTTGAGAATGCCGGCGGCGGCCGAGTAGCCGGCTCGGTCGCTGTCATCGAGGACGATGATGCGAGGCGCCGCGCCTTCATCGAGTGCGATACGTATCGCGTCGGGCCTCGAGATCTCAGGCTCGTCGTCGAAGTCGACGATCAACACGGAAGGCCGTAGCTCGCGCAAGGCCGGCACGAATAGGTCCTTGATCGACCCGACTCTCAGTTCCGCATTCGCAAAATGCCGCAGATCGCATCGCACCCGTTCGGCCCACTCGGGGTACGGCTCGAGGCTCACCACGCGCCGCACCCGGGTGGCATACCACGAAGTCGAGCTACCGGCTCCGAGTTCCAGCAACACGTCGTCCGGACTCAGTACGTCCTGGAGGTGACTGACCGCCGCCGGCGCCATCCACGGGCGATTATGGGCTTTTCCGGCGAGGCGCTGTACCAGCAGACCGGGAACGCTGAGCAATTCGAGAGGCTTGCACAGCTCGCCCCGCCGGCTGTGAAATCGCGAGATGTGCTCGGAGTCCTTGCCGAGCAATTTTGCGCCGATCGCGCCGAACGACTCTCTTATGGGCACGGTTCACACCTCGCTCAAAGTCATGTTCAGCCTGGAATCGCCCGGCTAGATTAGCAGATCGCCGCACCGCACACTGGCGCGTCTCAGCGCAGCCTCAGCCGCTCCCTATGTCCCGTGAGCTCGAGGTAGCCGCGGCCGACGAGCTGGCGGCCCTCCAACGCCCGCACCGCGCCCTCCCAATAGATCGCTCCGGTCGACAACCGTGCGTCGTTCTCCTGATCGTCCATCAA
>Ga0182030_10005934_pt1 | contig 25854 bp, 23 predicted proteins | sample 812S3MmetaG_FD_121299 | JGI IMG/M metagenome (GOLD analysis project Ga0182030, IMG submission 121299) | Permafrost microbial communities from Stordalen Mire, Sweden - 812S3M metaG (Illumina Assembly) | ecosystem: Environmental > Terrestrial > Soil > Wetlands > Permafrost | place: Sweden...
CTCCTTCTTCTCCAAGATCGGCAAGATGACCCCGCGCGAGGTGCTGATCAGGTTCAAAGAGGCTGGGCTCGATTCCATGCCTGGGGGCGGCGCGGAGATTTTTTCCGATCGCATCCGGCACATTATTTGCGATCATAAGATCGACGGCGGCGAGTGGCTGGAACTCGCGCGCACCGCGCATGAAGTTGGGCTGAAATCCAACGCCACCATGCTCTACGGTCACGTCGAGAACGACGAAGACCGCGTCGATCATCTGCTGAAGCTGCGCGCGCTCCAGGACGACACGCACGGCTTCCAGACTTTCATCCCTCTGGCCTTTCATCCCGAAAATACGCCGCTACAGCATCTTCCCAAGACCACGGGCATGTTGGACCTGCGTCAGATTGCGGTGTCGCGTCTCGTGCTCGACAACTTCCCGCACATCAAGTCCTACTGGCAGATGGTGACGCCCAAGATGGCGCAGATCACCCTGCGCTTCGGCGCTGACGACATCGACGGAACTGTAGTGGAGGAGAAGATCTATCACGATGCGGGCGCGACCACGCCGCAAGGCCTGCGCCGCCAGGATTTGATTCGCCTCATCACCGAGGCCGGCCGCGTCCCCTTCGAGCGAGACACGCTCTACCGGCCCGTCACGCGGACGGAAACCACGGTGACGGTGGCGGTGTAGGCTCGACACTTTCCTGCTGTGTCATCCTGAGCGTAGCATTCGCGTTTTGAGCGAACGCGGAGTCGAAGGACCCCTATAACCACGACTGCCGCGTCCCTACTTCTTCTGTTCCGGCGCCATATGTACCGTTGGCATCGGCGGCCAGCCAATCGATTTCCCCTGGAACAACGCCACTGCCGTCTCGTATCGCTTTGTCCCATCGTGTACCGCAAAACGCCGTAAGTGGTCCGGCGGCCCGCTCCACATGCATACTCCCGCGTACGCTCCATCCTTGCGCAGGATGTAATAACTCATATCGACATACTGCATTTTGCGCATGTCACCGTTGAAGTTGCGCACGATGCGCTTCAGCGCGTCCATGCCGGCTTCCTGCGGCGACATCCCGCGCCGCATGTTCTCGATGATGGTGTGCGCGCCGCAGACTTTGATGTTCTCCTCGCCATTGCCGGTCGCTCCCGCCGAGCCGACGTCCTGATCGCAGTAGCAGCCGGCGCCGATGATCGGCGAATCGCCCGCCCGCCCCGCAAGCTTCCACGCCAGGCCGCTGGTCGTGGTCCCGCCTGACATCTCGCCCTTCTCGTTGATCGCGGAGCAGTTGATCGTTCCCGTCGGCGGCTGCAACACGCGCTGCACCGCGGCCGCGCGGAATTCCGGTTCGATGCCCAGCTTGCCCGCAAGGTCCTCCATTTTCTGCATTCGCTCTTCGCGAAGCTCAGAATGATTCGGATTCTCGTCGGGCAGCTTGTAGTTCGGACTGGCCAGCCCCGGACCCCACCAGTCCTTGTTCGACATGGTTTCCTTCCACAGCAGCCAGACCTTGCGCGAGCGGTCCGTCAGCAAGTTTATGCGCGGAAAACCCATATCGAAACCGAACTTCTGCGCGCCTGCGCCGACAAGCATGACGTGCCCGGTGTGCTCCATCACCGCTTTGGAGAGCAGCGACACGTTCTTGATCTCTTCCACCGCTGCTACTGCGCCCGCCATCCGCGTGGGCCCATGCATGCAGCAGGCGTCGAGTTGAACAACACAGTCCTCGTTAGGCAGACCACCGAGTCCCACGCTGTCGTCATTGGGATCGTCTTCCGGCCCGGTGATCACCTGCATCACGGCGTCGAGCGTATCGCCGCCGCTGGTCAACACGGCATAGCCGCGATCCAGATAGTTGTAGCCATTGGCGGCACAGATGAGGATCGGTTTTTTTGGCGGATTGCCAGGCGGTACAGCGCCTAAGTCTGTTTTGTTTTGTCCGTGCAGATCGAGTGCGAGCGAAGCGGATCCGATAGCTGTAGTGGCAATGAAATCGCGACGCGTAACCTTCATATAAATCCCTCACGAAGAAAGCGACGGCGATGAAGGATAGCACGAGGCGTGTCGAAGGCTGGAATCAGACAAATGGCGCCGCTCAAGAACACGAAAGCACAGCCGTGGCCGTGCCTTCGCGTTCGTTACTTCACGCGGCCCTAGCCCGCGGCTCTCTCGGCCGTGTTCTGGTCGGCACGGAAGCGCAGAAGGGCAGCGATCCGTCCAATGCGGTCAAACTCCTCGTCATCGGGAATGTACACCAGTTCAACCCCGGTTCGGATGGCATGCCCCACGATGGCGTCGCCAATGTCTTCCAGTTCCGTAGTGTCCTTGCCGCACACCGCGCAAGTGGGAGTGACATGGAGGTCCATGTGTCCGCAGTGATAGCACTTGACGCCGGCCGCTTGGAAGCTTGATCCCAGCAGCAGCGTCGAGACCTCGCCGGTTTCCAGCGAGCGCAAAACGCGCCGCAGACCGATCGCGCCGCGGCCATTGCGGTGGGCCTCGCCTATTACCTCGCGGATGAGCTCCTGCTTTATGTTGGCGCTGTAGCTTGCCAACTGCTCGTGGGCCATTTGCTTGACCTGTTCGGGCGTGGCGACCTTGGGGTCGATGCGGAAGTGTCCGACCAGGTGTTGTCTCGCCAGTGATTGCAGTTGCGGCTCAATCTCCGACCAGACGTCGTCGCGGCAGCCGATCAGCAGCCGGTCGCAGCCGCCGCGCTCGAAGTATTGTTCGATGCGCTCCGCAACCAGCCGGAAGTGCTGCATGGCCTCGTTCGTTTGCTTGCGCTCGGCATGCCCCGCGTCGTAGCCGGCGTACCCGTCGCTCTTGCCGCGCCGTGTCAACTCGTTGATGAAGTCCTCCTTCTCGACGATCTCATCGTTCAGCAGTTCGAAGACGCGCGCCTTCGTGCGGTCCGCCAGCAGAATGCAGGCGCGTTGCTCGCCGTCCAGCACCGCAGCCAGGGGCTTCAGATGAAAGCGCTGGCTGACGGCAACTTTTGGTGTCAGCAGCTGCGCGGGAATGTCGAACTCGCGCCAGAATCCCAGCTGGCCGCAGGCAAATATGGCCTTCGCCTTTCCGCTGCTCCCGTGCTGCGGATCCATCATGCCGTTGATTTTTTCCAGGTCGCTCCGGGTGGAACCGTTCTTGCCGTGTTTCTCCGCTTCGCGAAGCGCATTACGGATTAGGTCTTTCACCAGGATCGCTGCCCCCCGGTGCGATTTGTTAAGGGGCGTCGAGGGCTGATAGTAAAACGTGACAGCACACCCTTCCGGCGACCTGAAATTGGCGAGTTCACGGATGTCATCGCGTGTGATCATTCCGGTTCTCCTATTCGAGATTATTTGTTGGATAAGTAATGCGGGGACTGCGACGCAGCCCCCAAATCAGGCGCTCTTGGAATGTTCCAGGAGCTTGTCTTTGAGAGGGTCTTGGATTGGCAAGGAGCGTTGCAGGTGATCGCTGGCCCGGCGAATGGCTGCGCGCACCTCCTCCACAGTGTGGTTGGTAATGTCGGCAATTTCTTCCAGCGTGAAGCCCTCGACGGTGTACAGGATGAACGACTCCTGCTCGTCTCGTCCGGCATCGCGCAGCGTTGCTTCCACTAGATTGAGCAGTTCGCTCCGCGCCGCCAGTTCTTCCGGCGTGTTGGCGGTGGGGTCGGGGATAACGTTTTCCTCCACCAGTTGCTCGTCCGGCTGGTGGAACTGAAGGAACGCCTCGTCGTCGCCCTGCACATTCTGCTGGCCGTGCGAACGTTCCAGCGGAACCATGCCGCTGTCCCTGCCATCGAGCGCTAAGGTGTCGATCGCCTGTCTGGCCAGGCGATGCACCCACGCCTCCAGCTTCATCCGTTCCGGCTTGTCGTTCTGTTCGCCGAGGGCATTGGCGATGGCTTCGTCCACCACCTCTTTCACGGTGACTTGATCGGCTGTTAGCTGACCCTGGTCCTCGCGATGTTGCAGCTCGCGCTGGATGAATCGCTCCAGTCGCGGCAGGTTAACGTTGACGTAGCGTGCGATGTCGCTGGAGGAGATCGTATCCGGCTTGACCGCGGCCATGGTCTCCTCGAACGGTACGGTGCCGACCACCGCGCGGTTCGGGCCGCGACGGCGCGGCCACTTGTGGTGACTGCGCAGTAGTTCCTTGTGCCGCTTCACCTGGCCGTCGATATCGTCGAACGCAGCCTTGAGAGCGCTTATCGCGGTCGAGCTGGTTTCCTGCGACGCCAGTTGGCCCGAAGGCAGGCGCAGGTTCAGCGCCACCACAAACCCCTGACGAGCGGAGTTCTCCTCAACGATGCCCTTCAGGTGCACCAGGTCAGGACGAAATACCTGGAGGTACCGGTCCAGCTTCTCTACTTGTTGGTTGATGACTTTTTCGAGGTCGGGTGTTTTGGAAATCTTGTAGCTGATATGAACATTCATGAAAAGCCTCTCCGGGTGGACAGCTTCCGCCCGCAGCTACAGTCCTGTTCTAGGTGAATTTTACTCCTCCTGATACAGAAGCAAGCAGAAAATGAAGAATTGGCTGGTTTGCGCAGTTACTTCGGGAACCGTTCGGGTGCCCCGTTCTAGCCTTCCATTGGCTCGGGCGGCTAAACAAAAGGCCCTCCCGCGGGAGGGCCTCATGACGTCGCGGGCGACGGTTACCGTTCCGGAATTCTGACCTTCACATCGGGGCGTTTGTCCAGGTGGATGGACTCGATAAAGCGCACCTTGCCCTTGCTGAGCTTCATGACCAGCGAGGTTGTGCGCACGCCATCGCCAAAAAAGCGCACGCCCTTGAGCAACGTCCCTTCAGTCACTCCCGTCGCGGCAAAGATGATGTTCTTGCCCGGCGCCAGTTCGTCGGCGGTGTAAATGCGTTTGGGATCGCTGATGCCCATGTCCTTCATACGCTCGCCTTGCTCCGGCGTATAGCCCACCAGCCTGCCGACCATGTAGCCGTTCAGGCAACGCACGGCTGCGGCGGTGATCACACCCTCGGGAGCTCCGCCAGTGCCCATCACCGCGTGCACACCCGAGCCGAGCATCGAAGCCGCAACTCCGGGAGAGAGATCGCCATCCGAGATCAGCCGGATGCGTGCGCCCGCTTTGCGGATTTCATTGATCAGCTTCTCGTGTCGAGGACGGTCAAGGATGATGATCACCAGGTCGGCCACATCGCGATCCAGTACCTTGGCGATGACGTGCAGGTTGTGAGAGACGGGAGCTTCCAGATCGACCACTCCCTTGCACGACGGGCCGACGACGATCTTCTCCATATAGCAGTCAGGAGCGTGCAGCAGGCCGCCGCGCTCCGACGCCGCCAGTACCGTGATGGCGCCGGGAGATCCCGTGGCGCAAAGGTTTGTGCCTTCCAGCGGATCGACCGCGATGTCGACCGCCGGATAGCTGCCGCCGTCCTGCTTGCCGACTTTCTCGCCGATATACAGCATCGGAGCTTCGTCGCGCTCGCCCTCGCCGATGACGATGGTGCCGTCCATGGGCACCGAGTCCATGACTCTTCGCATGGCTTCGGTTGCCACTTCGTCGGCGTGCTTGCGGTCGCCTTGGCCCATTGTTTTGGCCGAGGCAATCGCCGATTCCTCTACAACCCGCAGGAACTCCATTGCGAGATCGGTTTCAAAATTAGCCGTGGGTGTGTGTGTCATCATTGCTGGCTCTTCAGTTAGAACGTTCGTTGCCATGTGGCCTCCATAGGCGCGGCCTGCCGGCAGAACTATGAGCTATGAATGCGGATCACGCAAGCCTAGCGCCTGACTTGATGCGCCGGGACAAACCCGAGGTACCCAATCGAGATTCCCGGCACAAACGCAAAGGATACACCTGTTGGGCAAAGTGTTCGAGGACTTTCATCACCTATGGCAGTAAAGCGCCTGGCAGCGCCCCTCCCGCTTTGTCATCCTGGGCGGAACGTCCGCCCGGTTTTCAGCTGACAACTAGTCACCAGCCACTGACCACTGTTCTCAAAACGCCGCGTGCCCAGTGATGTGCTCGCCAATAATCAGCGTGTGAATGTCGTGCGTGCCTTCGTATGTCTTCACCGATTCCAAGTTCGCCATGTGGCGGAAGATGGGGTACTCGTCGGCGATGCCGTTGCCGCCCAGGATGTCACGGCCCATGCGCGCGCACTCCAGCGCCATCCAGACGTTGTTGCGCTTGGCCATGGAGACGTGCCACGGCTTGGCCTTGCCTGCATCCTTCAGACGCCCGACCTGCAATGCGAGAAGCTGCGCCTTCGTGATCTCGCTGATCATCCACACCAGCTTTTCCTGCACCAGCTGGTGCGAGGCGATGGGCTGATCGTGGAACTGCTTGCGGAACTGCGCGTATTGCAGCGCGCAATCGTAGCAGGCCATGGCTGCGCCAATCGCACCCCAGGCAATGCCGTAGCGCGCCTGGTTCAGACAACTGAGCGGCGACTTCAGGCCGCCTGACTGGGGCAATAGGTTCGATGCTGGAATCCGAACGTCCTGCAATGACAAGCTCGACGTCACTGACGCCCGCAGCGACCACTTACCGTGAACGTCAGCCGCTTTGAAGCCCGGCCGGGCGGTCTCGACAATGAAACCGCGAATCAGGTCGTTCTCGTCGTCCACCTTGGCCCAGATGATCGCAATGTCGGCGATCGAGCCCGAGGTGATCCACATCTTCTCGCCGTTCAGGATGTACTCGTTGCCGTCCTTCTTGGCACGCGTGCGCATCGCGGAGGGGTTGGAGCCGGCATCCGGTTCGGTCAGTCCGAAGCAGCCGAGAATCTCGCCCAGTGCCATCTTGGGCAAGTACTTCTGTTTTTGCTCCTCGCTGCCGAAGGCGTAGATGGGATACATGCACAGCCCTGACTGCACGCTGACGAAAGAGCGCACGCCGCTGTCGCCGCGCTCCAGTTCCTGCGTCATCAGGCCGTATTCCACGCTCGACATTCCGGCGCAGCCGTAGCCCTTCAGGCTGGCGCCGTAGAAGCCTAGCTCTCCCATCGGCTTGATCAGCTCCTTGGGGAAGCGCCCGTCGCGGTTGCACTGCTCGATGATGGGGACAAGGTTTTCCTCGATGAACTTGCGGGTGTTGTCGCGGACCAGCCGCTCGTCGTCGTTGAGCAGCGTATCGAACTCGATGAAATCCACGCCCTTGAACTTGAGTGCCATGCTTGATCTCTCTTATAGAAATTTGTGGATCGGACGAGGTTCGCCCGAGTTGAGGTCTGGCGGCCTCGTAAACCGGGGAGCTATCCTGCTCGGGACAACTTACGCGGGCGGTCCGGGCTGCTGGCTCTGCTCCGGCGCTTCTTCGGGAGCGCCGTGCCGGCGCAGCAATTGCGCCAGGTTTTGCGAAAACGCGGAGCGCGGCAGGACCATGTCGCATCCCGCTTCCTGCGCCTTCATCTTCAGCTCGCCCTGCACGTGCGAGACAAACCCGATGATGTTGGTGGCTTTCTTCAGCTTCGACTTGAGCTTGGGAATCATGGTGAGCGGCTTGGCCGCGGTGTTGTTCAGGTCGAAGATAATGAGTGACGGCTTGTCGTCGCCGTTCTGGCCGATCTTTTCCTGGAGATCTTTCTCGGTCTTGACGAACTCGACCTTCACGTTCATCTTGCGCGCCGTCTCCTGGATTTTTGCCAGGAAGAAAAGATCGTCAACGAAAGCGAAGATGCGAGTTGGCGAGGTCTCGGAGGTCGAGGTCATCGGTAGAGGTTCCGGCTCGGGTGGAACAAATTGCTTGCCAAGCGGCTGCCCCATGCGTCCGCGACTGGGCCGGCGCGCATTGCCGTTGTTGTTGCCCTGGAGCGCACGATAGTTGTGGTCCATGGGCGCGGTGTAGATACCGCCGCCAAGCGCGCCTTGGCCGGCCGGGCGTGGCCCGGACTTGCGGCCCGGAGGCCGGTTCTTGCCCGCTCCCTGACGATGCTGTCCAGGCTGTTGTGGTTGTTGTGCTGCCCCGTGCGCGACGGGTCCACGGCGGCCGCGCCGCCGTCTACGTCCCTTCCCTCCGGGATTTCCGGAAGGAGGATTCGATCCTTGATTCATGCTTCTCTCTTGTTTGGCCCGCGGGTAGCAGGCTCCCACATTTATGAACCGCTGTTCCGCGCAGTAGCGTACTTATCACTCGCTGGCGTGGCTGCGGCTGGATACTTCGCTGAAATCGATTCAGTTACGTCCGTCTGGCGCTCGGAAATTGGGCGCGAGGAACGCCTGCACGGGAAGTGCGGCGATTTGGAGGACGCTCCTATCGTAACCAGCTTTACGGCTGGAAAGCAAGTATAAAAGCTTGCCCCTGCTTAGGATGCACTCAATTTGCAAAGGGTGTTGTTAATTTTGCAACAAGGTCCGTATAGGTTTGCCGGTTCCCGATTTCGACAATTCGAGTTGGGGTCGACTGAGGCGGCCGTGGAGACATGGAGTCCGTCCGTCAGTTGATCTTCAGCACGGCCCGTAGTGCGTCGACCGCCAGTTGCGCTGCGTGCCCCGAAGCTGGCGGCAGGCTACCAACCGCGCGAATGACGTCCGCCTTGTCGATTGCGCGGGCATCCGCAATTGATTTTCCCTTCGCTAACACCGTTATTGCCGAGGCGCAGCCCATGGCCGGAACGCATCCCTGCGCGCGAAAGCGGATGTCATCGATGCATCCGTGGGCAATCTTCACCGCCAGCTCCAGAATGTCGCCGCAGGCGGGATTCTGCACGCGCGCCTGCGCGCTGGCGTCGGGCAATTCGCCGGAATTGCGGGGATGCTCGAAGTGATCGAGAAGTTCATCCGAGTACATATAAGAAAGATCGTATTGTATTCCGCCGATCGGCGTGTTCCCCACCGAGACACAGAAGGACGGAGGAAGTTTTCCATTTCCCATCGTGCAGGATTTTCAGGTTTGGAATCCACAAGCGTCCTATCCGTTCTCTAGTTAAGGATTGGAGGGGCCAAAAGGAGATTGAAGGGACTGCCTCTGTGTCTCTGCAGTGAATGTGATGACCTTCGTATAATCGAACTGACTTGAACGCCACAAACCATACGCCACGACGGATCGTCTCTCTGCAACCAAGCGCGACCGTTACCTTACGCGACTTGGGTTTGCTGGATCGGATTGTCGCCTGCACCAGGTACTGCGTCGACGTGTGCCCGGAAGCAGCCAACGGCTCGCGGCTGGTTGTCTCTGACTCCTGGTCGGCGCAGGCCGCGCAGATTCTGGCTACTCGGCCTGACCTCGTGCTGGCCTCGGTCCCGTACCAGATCGAATCTGTCTCCCAGATATTGAAGGCCGGAGTGCGATTTCTCGGCCTCGCTCCACGATCGCTTGCCGATATCTACACTGACATCGCGGCCATCGCCGGAATCCTTGGAGCGGCAGAAGGCGGCGAAGCGGTCATCGCCGGAATGCAAAGCTGCATTGAAGAGGTGCGAGAGCGTGCGGCAGGTGCGTCCACAGTGAAAGTCTTCTGCGAGGAGTGGGGCAACCCGATCATCGCTTCGGAGTCGTGGGTGGCCGAGTTGGTGAAGGCCGCCGGCGGCGAGTTCGTCGGCGCTCCGGGCAAGACTACGACCGCAGAGGAAATCGCGGCCGTGAAGCCCGACGTGATCCTGGCGGCCTGGTGCGGCGCTGGAGACCGCGTTCCTTTGGAGAAGATTGTTGAGCAGCGCAAGTGGCAGGAACTTCCGGCGGTGCGAAGCCACCGAGTCTTCTGTATTCAAGACGAATTGCTGAACACGCCTGCAACCACGCTGCTCAGAGGACTGAATGCCATTGCCTGGGCGCTGCATCCCGAGCGCTTCGAGCGACCGCCGGCAATCCGGGACATCGAAACCAGCCCTTAGCTCTTAGCCTTTAGCTCTTAGGAAGAGCGATTGCGCGAAGTCCTAGGTTTGCTAAGAGCTAGGAGCTAACAGCTAAGAGCTAAGAGCCAAGAAGCCTGGTGCTGCACGCCACACTCGAAACGCCGACCTGTGGTAGAACAGGAAGCGCATGCCTACGAGTCAACAGAAGCTTGCCGAAGAGCTCACCAAGCTGGCTGAGGCCTCGCCCAGTGCCGAGGACCTGATGAGTATCATCGTCGGGCGGTTGCAGGGGCGGCTCGGCCACTTCGACTGGGTTGGTTTTTACATGATCGAAAAGGGCGGCCTCGGCGAAGAGCCGGTTCTGGTGCTCGGACCGTATGTCGGCGCAGTGACGCAGCATACACGCATTCCGCTGAATCAGGGCATCTGCGGAGCGGCGGCTTCGTTCGGGCAGACCGTGATCGTTGATGACGTCAAGTCCGACCCGCGCTATCTCGCCTGCTCGCTGGAAACCAGATCCGAGATTGTTGCGCCGGTGTTCGTGAACGGCAAGGTGGTCGGCGAGCTTGACATTGACAGTCATACTCCGGCGGCTTTCAACGAAGACGATCGCAGGCTGGTAGAGCATTGCGCCAGTCTGGTGGGCGGTTACCTGGAGAAGACGACATGACCGGCGCCCTCTGCCGTCCAGCGGAGCAACCGGCATGATCAAGCAAGTGGTGGCGGCGCTGATCGTGCGCGGCGACGAGATCCTCTGCTGTCAGCGGACGGAGTATCAGGCGTTGCCGCTGAAATGGGAGTTTCCGGGCGGCAAGATCGAAGAGGGAGAAGAGCCGCCGCAGGCGCTGCATCGCGAGCTGGAAGAAGAGCTGGGCGTGAGCGCGGAGATCGGCCCAAAGGTCGTGCAACTGCAGCACCATTATCAGAACGGCAACGCCGTGGAACTGCACTTCTTCGTGGTGGAGCGGTACGAAGGCGAGATGCAAAACCGCATCTTCCGTGAGATCCGCTGGGTGAATCGCCGCGAGCTTCCCGCCCTGGACTTTCTCGATGCGGACCGTGCGCTGGTGCGGCAGATAGCCGCCGGAGTAGTGCTCTAGAAAGCTTCGCCTCAAGCCGCTGAAGCGATTCGGTACGGCTCCTATTGAGCGAAGGTCTTCTCGCGCTGCACGTAGTGCTTCTGGAAGTAGTCGCGATATTGGCCGCTGCGCACGTCATCCAGCCACTGCTGATTATCGCGATACCACGAGATCGTGTCCGCCAGACCCTGGTCGAACTGTACCTGCGGCCGCCATCCCAACTCCCGTTCCAGCTTCTCACAATTGATGGCGTAGCGCAGATCATGGCCCGGCCGATCGGTGACGAACTGAATCAGGTCTTCCGACCGTCCCAGGGCCTTGAGGATCAGCTTTGCCACGTCGAGGTTCTGCATCTCGCAGCCGCCGCCGATGTTGTACACCTCACCCTCACGACCGTGTTGCAGGACCGTCTCCAGCGCGCTGCAATGATCGCTGACGTGAATCCAGTCGCGAACATTGGTGCCTTTGCCATAGACCGGTAGCCGCGCGCCTGCCATCGCCTGCGCGAGCATTAGCGGAATGAACTTCTCGGGAAACTGGTAAGGCCCGTAATTATTTGAGCAGCGTGTGATCAGCCCGGGAAACTTGTGCGTGTGGACGTAGGCCAGAACGGCCAGATCGGATGCCGCCTTGGTCGCTGAATAGGGACTGTTTGGTTTTAGCGGCGTGTCTTCGAAGAAATGTCCCTCTTCGCCAAGGCTGCCATACACTTCATCGGTGCTGACGTGCACAAAGCGCGGCACACCCGCCGCGCGGCACGCTTGCAGCATGTTGTAGGTGCCCTCTACGTTGGTCCGCACGAAGGCCGAGGCATCCTCGATGCTGCGGTCCACGTGGCTCTCGGCGGCAAAGTGAATCACCGCATCGCAGCCGCGCAGGTGGTCAAGCACGCCGCGATCGCAGATATCCATCTGCACAAACGCGCAGCGGCCCTCGCTCAGTTCCGGCTCCAGGTTCTTGAGATTGCCCGCGTAGGTCAGTTTGTCGAGCACTACCAACTTCCAGTCGGGGTGCTTGGCCAGCATCTGATGAACAAAATTCGAGCCAATAAATCCCGCGCCGCCCGTGACCATTAATTTCATGCGCCACGCACCTGAACCGTTTCTTCCGCATTCGCGTTGCGCAGAACCTTCTCGCGGACCATGTTGCTGGCATGCCAAAGCGATTCAAATGTGCCGGCATCCGTCCACCAGCCATTCAGCATGCCGTGGTGCAGCGAGCCTTCTTCGATGTAGCTGTTGTTAACGTCGGTGATCTCGTACTCGCCACGTCCCGAGGGTTTCAGCCTGCGAATGCGATCGAAGACCGTGGCATCGTAGAAATAAACGCCGATTACCGCAAACGACGAGAGCGGCTCGGTTGGTTTTTCTTCGATGCGGATGATACGCCCGCTTTCGAACACGGGCACGCCGAAGCGCTCCGGATCGGTGACTTCCTTCAGCATTACCATCGCGCCCTGCTCAAGCTTCTCGAACTTCGTCGCCGTTTCGCGGATATCGCCTTCAATGATGTTGTCGCCGAGCACGACGCAGATCTTGTCGCCCTTGGCCCACGGCTCGGCCAGGCGCAGGGCATCGGCGATGCCGCCCTCGCCCTCCTGATACGCGAAGCTGAGCTGCTGCAGTCCGAACTCCTTGCCATTTTGCAGCAGGCGCAGAAAATCGCCGGCATTGTGGCCGCCGGTGACGATGAGGATGTCGCGAATGCCGGCGTCCACCAGGATCTGCAGCGGGTAGAAGATCATCGGTTTGTCGTAAACCGGGAGGAGGTGCTTGTTGGTAACGCGGGTGAGCGGGTACAGACGCGAGCCAATACCGCCTGCCAGGACTATGCCCTTCATAGGTCTCCGTTCAATGGTAGCGAACAGTGCGAGCTACAGGTTCTGCCGGCGCTTCCGTCTTGGAAGTGCGCTGCCGTAGCGCAAGAGGAATGAACTGTTCATCAGCTGGTAACACACGATTATCAGCGAATCGCATCCTGCAAGGCAAGCCGCAATTGCGCCCGCCAGTCCGGCAGCGCGATGCCGAACGCCGCCTGTATCTTTGCATTGGAGAGCACCGAATTACGCGGCCTGCGAGCCGGGGTTTGATATTGCTCGGTGGTAATGGCGACCACGCGTTTGGCCTTCAGCTCGCCGCCGAACTCGCCTGTCTCGGCAGGCCACGCGAGCAGGTCCTCGTAGTCTTCAAGAATGGCTTGCGCGAACCCCGCCCACGACGTTGTCCCCAATGCCGTGAGGTGAAACAGGCCGCTCTGCCACGAACTTGTAGCGGACTTCCGCTCAAGCAAGCGGGCGAGAATGATCGTAGTGGATTCGGCCAGGCCGCGGGCCCACGTCGGCGCACCATATTGGTCGCCGACCATCCGCAGCTCTTCTTTTTCGCGGGCCAGACGAAGCACGGTACGCAGGAAGTTCTTGCCCCGAATGTCATAAACCCAGGTTGTTCGCAGAATAATGTGTGCGCAACCGGTGGCCATGATCGCCCGGTCGCCGGCGAGTTTGGTCTCCCCATAGACGCTCAGAGGCCCGGTGGCATCGCTCTCTTCGTACGGGGACGGTTTACTGCCCTCATACACGTAATCGGTGGAGTAGTGGACCAGCAGCGCGCCGGTGCGCGCGCATTCCTTGGCGATTTGCTCCGGAGCGGCTACGTTGATGGCGCGCGCCAGTTCCGGTTCGCTCTCGGCTTTGTCGACGGCGGTGTAAGCGGCGGTATTCACGACGATGTCCGGCGCGAAGTCGCGAACCGTGCGGGACACGGCATCCAAGTCGGTCAAGTCCACTTGTTCGATATCGATCGCCATCACTTCGCCCATAGGAGCAAGAGTGCGCTGGAGGTGCCATCCAACCTGGCCATTCGCGCCGGTTACGAGCAGCTTCAGACTCATGGCTGATACCTCGGCAACTGATCGTGAGCGATCTGGGCTAGCGGGAGGTAGCGCATATCTTTCTCCGAGAGAATGGGCGACGGCGTGTCCCAATCGATGCCAATATCGGGATCGTTCCACAGCACGCCCCGATCGTCGGCGGCGTCAAAGTAGTCGCTGCACTTGTAGAGGAAGTCGGCACTCTCCGACCGCACCACGAAGCCGTGCGCGAAGCCCTTAGGGACGTAAAGCTGCGCATGGTTCTCTCCCGACAACACCACACTTACCCACTTGCCGACGTGCGGCGAGCCCAGGCGGACGTCCACGGCGATATCGAGGACCTCGCCCCGCGCCACACGACACAGCTTGGCCTGTGGGTTTCGAAGCTGGTAGTGCAGCCCGCGCAGCACTCCGCGCGAGGAATGGGAATGATTGTCCTGCACGAACGTCTCACGAATTCCGGCCTCGGCGAGCACGTTCTGGCGGTAGGTCTCCATGAAAAAGCCGCGCGGATCTTCAAAGACCCGCGGCTTGATCAGCAATACTCCGGGAAGGGATGTTTCGATGATCTGCAAGTTTGTGCTCTTGGATACTGGGCGATCTGCAATTGTATGCATAGAATTCGTTCTTCGGATGACCGGCTTGTCGCGTCGCGTTGACCTGCGGCGGCGGGTTTCACCCCGCGGACGATTATAATTGCGTGCTTCCCCGAAAACTATGCGCTGCTCGGCCATTGTCGTGACGCACAACTCCGGCGCGACCATTGGGCCATGCCTGGAGGCGCTGGCCCGCGAGGATTGCGAGATCGTGGTTGTCGATAATGCTTCGGCCGACGACACGGTGCAGCGCATCGAGGAGTTCGTCGCGTGGAATCCCGTTCGCCTGATCGCGAACGAACAAAATATTGGCTTCGGCGCTGCGGTAAACCAAGGGGCTCGCGAGGGCAACGGCGATGTTCTGCTTATGCTCAATCCCGATGCCATCGCGGAACCGGGGGCGGTAGCTGAGTTGCTGCGATGTCTCGAAACAACCGAGGCAAGCACCGCCGGCGGAGCGCTGCTGGAAAGCGACGGCCAGCCAGCCCGGGGTTTCGCCTTTCGCAGAATCCCGACGCTTGCGGTACTGCTGTATGAGGTGCTGCTGGTCAATCAGTTGTGGCCGGGCAATGCGGTGAACCGGCGCTATCGCTATCTCGACGCCGATTATGCGCAACTGCAGGAAGTGGAACAGCCGGCGGGAGCCTGTTTGGCAGTCACTCGTACGGCGTGGGACAGCATAGGCGGCTTTGACGAGCAGTTCTTTCCTGTCTGGTTTGAAGACGTCGATCTGTGCAAGCGCCTGCTGGATAACGGTTCCAAGATTTTCTACTGCCCCGAGGCGCGCTTCCGGCACAGTGGCGCACACAGTGTGGGACAGCTTGCATTTCGCGAGCAGCAGGTTTTCTGGTACACCAACATGCTGCGGTACGCGCGCAAGCACTTCTCTCAGGCGCAGGTTTTCATTCTGCGACTGGCGATCGTCAAAGGCATGTTGCTGCGCTCGGTGGCTGCGTTGTTTGGCGCGCGAAAAGCACCGCTTGGAGAAGCGTTATCGGCATATTGGGAAGTGGTGCGGGCGGTGTGGTAGCGCGCGTCGGAGCTAAGGATGCACAACCTGCAGGCCGAGATACTTTTCGAAGGGATCGAAGTCGCGGTCGCGATGAAGCAGCGAGTGTCCGGCCTCCAGGCAGAAGGTTGCGATCAGACAGTCGATGGTCTTACGCACTGTGAAGCCACTTTGGCGCAACCTGCGATAGTTTTGGGCGGCGGCAACTGCCAGATCGGTTCCCCCAGTCTCGAAGACTTGAAAATTCTCCAAAGTGCGACGCACATTCGCAAACGCGGCGTCGCTTCGAATACCCTGTAATACTTCGCAGAGGATGATGTCAGTCAGTCCAAGCCGCTGGCGTCCAGTCTCCCGATCAAGCCACGCGGCTTGCGGGCTTGCCGTGCCGCCCAAATAGTCGATCCATACGGTTGTATCGACAATAACCATGATCACCGGGCTAACCGGAATTTCTCCCCTGGCGCGATTGATCCAGATTGCCTTCCCATCGCACTTTGCCTCGCAACTTGCGAATCGAGATCTGTGAGTGCGTCTGCACCAGTAACCTGAGCGCCTCTTCCACCGCCGCCTTCTTGGTCGAAGCGCCACTCCGGCGCATGGCTTCGCGCATCAACGCGTCATCGATGTCGATATTGGTTCGCACGATTATTTTCTCCTGATGTGTAGGTATTCTACATTTGTGTGTATTCACAAGGCAATGCGGAAATGGCAACTGGGGTTCGATTCTCGAATCTACCGATGCGGCTGGACGCGGATCTCGAACAACTTTGGCCACAGCTTTCCGGTGACGAAAAGCCGGTCTGCCTTTGCGTCGTAAGCGATGCCGTTCAGAACCGCATCCGAGCTAAGGTCACGCTTGTCGATGATTCCGCCCAGGTCGATCCATCCAAGGACCTTGCCGGTGCGCGGAGAGATACGGACGATGATGTCGCTTTGCCAGATGTTGGCGTAAATCTCCCCGCGAACGTATTCGAGTTCGTTAAGGTTTTCGATTCCATGGCCGGTCTTGTCCGTGACATGCACACGCCTCGTTTCGCGGAAGGACTTGGGATCGAGGAAGCGGAGGTACGAACTGCCGTCGCTCATAATCAGTTGCGTGTCATCGTGGGTCAGGCCCCATCCCTCACCCTGGTATTCGAACGTCCGCAACAAAGAGAAGCTGAAGCGATCATAGACGAATCCCTTCTGGGCCCTCCACGTCAACTGGACCAGCGTGCTGCCCCAATCGGTGAGCCCTTCGCCAAAGTACTCGGCGGGCAAGTCGTACTTCTGCAGGACCCGTCCCGTGAACAGGTCCACCATCCGAATCGACGACCGGCCATTGAGTCCGGTGCCTTCATACAGGTGGCCATCAACGTAAAGCAGTCCCTGGGTAAAGGCTTTGGGATCGTGCGGATATACGTGAACCACCTGGTAACTATCAGCGGGACCTGAGATGGGAGGCTTTGCAGTCGCCGAGGTGACAACCGCGCAGAGAAACAAAATGAGAAGATGTTGGCGTCGGAACATGAACCGTCAGCTTAAGGGAATGGAATCGGTGACGCAAACAGCAACTGCGCATCCTGCGCTTCCAACTGCGCTGGCGGACCCTTTACCTATGCAGAGCTGGACGCGCTGATTCTCGAAGAAAATTGCGAACGGGTGAGCATCTGCCTTCGCCTGGCGAGAATACGCCACCTCGTAACTCGTCAGCACCGAGCTGCCGCCAATAATCGGTCCGAAGTCCGCCAACAGGGTACAGGACTGATGAACTTCTACTGACCTTTCTTGCTTGAAAGAGACCGGATGTAGTTGACCATATTCCAAAGTTCAGTCGGCTTTACTCGATCTCCTTCGGGGGGCATCTGGCCTTGGCCATTCTTGATGATGTAGAAAAGTTCCCCATCTGTCTTGCCCCTCAACGTTGCTGGATCGCTAAAATCTCCCAGCTTCATCTTTTCGGAGGTTGCTACTTCTCCCTTGCCATCGCCATTATTTCCGTGGCACATGGCGCAATCGTAGCCGTAGTATTTCTTGCCCTGCGCGAGTGATTCGGGGGTTGGCTTGACCGGATTGACCTGATGGATTGCTTCATCGGGGATCGCAGACGCGTTTGATGTTGTGGCTCGAGCCGAAGCCTGGTTTTCCTGTGCGGTTACCGGGAGCGCGCACAGCAACGAAGTCAGCAAGATCATAAAAGGCTTGAACATGACGGTCTCCTTGAAAAATGACCTGCTTCTGACCGATGTTTCAATTCTACTCGCTGCTTCACTCTGGGATTAGGTGAGCCAGGGTGCCAGGCCACATCCGGGCGAATCCGTTGTATCGTCCGGTTTTCCGCGATGGCAAATCCTGGACTCTGCGTTATAATCCGTGCTCGCTCGGAGGATGACGATTCATGCGCGCCGTGCCTCGCTGGGTGGCAGTGTTGGCTGTGGTCGCGACCGGCGCGGTGGTGTGTGCCTTCACCGTTCGACGTACGAGGGCGCCTGCAACCTTAGTATTGCGACTCTCCCAGGCCGCAGTGCCCGCCGATGGTTTCACTTCCACAGAGCTGAAAATTACGCCAACCAACGGCCATCCGCTGCGCGACTTGCAGGTCACGGTGGAATATCCGCATCGTGCAGTCGTGGAATCGGTGACGGTTGACGGCGACACGGCGACGGCGTCGCTGCGTGCCGGAGTTTTGCCGGGTGCGACCAAGGTGCGAATTGCGGGCCGGGGCTTGGCGACGCAGGAGATCGCGTTAACCACCGCGTTTGACGCCAGTGACACGATTGGAGACGGCACTCCCGACTTCCTGCGTTTGCACGATCCGGCTGATCGCAGCGCTTTCCGCCGCTGGTTTACCTTCCTGGCCGAGGCGCAGTATTACCGTGGACGAGCGCTTCCGGCGGAAATTGACGATTGCGCCGCGCTCCTGCGCTTCGCCTACCGCGAAGCCTTGCGCCCGCACGACGCCGCGTGGGCGCAGGGGATGGCACTGCCGGTTCCAGCTTCGGCAAGCGACGTCCAGCAGTATCAATACCCGTACACGCCGCTGGCGGCGGCACTGTTTCGGGTGCGTGGTGGAAGCTTTCAGGCCAACGATCTTAGCGACGGCGCTTTCGCGCAATTTGCGGACGTGGGTACGCTTTGGCGGCACAACGCTCACCTCGTTGGCCGCAACTTGGCGCGCGCCCGGCCCGGCGACCTGCTGTTCTTCCGGCAGGATGGTCAGACGATGCCGTTCCACGCGATGATTTTCCTCGGGCGAAGCCAGATCGAGCGTGGCAACGAGCAGTATGTCGTCTATCACACCGGGCCAAGTGGACGCTCTGCGGGCGAAATTCGCCGCCTCTCAATGGCGCAGCTCTTGAATTATCCCGACCCACGCTGGCGGCCGCTCGCGGACAATCCCGGCTTTCTGGGTGTCTATCGCTGGAACATCTTGCGGGGAGCGGACTGATGCGTCTGAAATCCGCTTTCGTCGCCGTTCTCCTGTGTCAAGCACTGGTGCTGCCGCTATTCGCCCAAGACGATGCCGACGCCGCACAGTCGTTTTCGCTGACCAGCCAACGTACTTACATGCCCGGAGAAAAGCCGGAGGTCTCGGTCTATTCCCACAACGTAAAGGCGCTGGAGTTCCGCGTCTACCGGGTGAACGATCCGGTGAAGTTCTTCAGCCAGATGCAGGAGTTGCACAGCTTCGGCGGTCAAGCGCCCGCCCTGCCGAAGCAGGCCCACACCTGGCTGGAAAAGTTTCACGCGTGGAAGCACTGCATCTGGGCATGGATCCGCGATTTCGTTCGCGCACAGTTTTCCGCCGAGTCGCGCCAGAAGATTCGGCTGTGGGAGATGGGCGGCAGCGAAAAGAAATCGGGAGCGAAGGTTGAAAGCTACGCCCAGGTGCCCGTGCTGAACCAGCAGCAGGTGGTCTCGGTTTGGAACTGGACAGTGCCCGCGCATGACCGATGGGAGAGTCAAAGCGTTGCGGTCCCGGTAAGCGAGAAGGGCGTGTACCTGGTGGAGGCGACGAATGGCACGCTTCGCGCCTACACCATCGTTGTTGTCACCGAGATCGCGGTGATCACCAAAGCCGCGTCCGGGCGGCTCATGAGTTTCGTAGTCAACCGGCGCACCGGCGATCCCATCGCCGGGATCATGGTGCGGGTCTGGGTCGACCAGAAAGAAGTTGCCGCCAAGGCTACCGACCAGCAAGGGCTGCTGGATACCAAGCTAACTGTGACGAAGCCCGAAAATGTTGCAGTGCTGGCGACCAGCGCAGACGAGTTCGCGATTAATACACCCGGCGCATGGAACCTTGGCAACGATCCCGATGCCAGCTTGACCGCTTACACCTACACCGATCGCCCGGTGTACCGGCCCAGCGACACGGTGCACTTCAAATCCATCGTTCGCGCCCAGACCATGAGCGGCTACGTAATTCCCCAAAGCCGCGAGCTGAGACTGGAGATGCACGATCCTCGGGACTACACCACGATTTGGCAGCAGACCGTGAAGGTTTCCGACATGGGTACGGCGGAATGGAATTACGCCATTCCGGCGGAAGCCAATCTTGGGACCTATTACCTCACGATGCAGATGGGCGAGCGATACGTTGAAGGCGCCAACTTTTCCGTTGAAGACTACAAAAAGCCTGAATACCAGGTGAAGGTGACGGCGCAAACACCGCGCGTATTGCAAGGGCAGCCGATCAAGGCAACCATTGACGCGCGCTACTACTTTGGTGAGCCGGTTGCCAACGCCAAGGTAACTTGGGTTGTGCATACCTCGATGTATTGGCCGATTGGGCGCGACGAAAGCGACGAGGAAGCCAGCGCAGAGCAGGAAGGCGATTCTGCCGAAGCGGACGATGCAGAGGGCGATGATACCGACGCTGGAGAACAAGCGAGCGAGAAGAGCGGCACGCTCGATGCAGACGGCAAGCTACAGGTCACGATTCCGACAAAGGTCGACAGCAAGAAGCGCGACCTGACCTATCGCATCGAGGCGCGCGTGACCGACGCCGGCAATCGCGAGATCGCGGGACACGGCTTTGCGCTCGCAACTTACGGCAGCTTCTTTTTGACTGCCCAGCCAGACTCTTATGTTTACACCAAGGGCAGCACGGCGACCGTTACCGTCAACGCGCAGGACTATGAGAAGAAACCAGTCGAGACCACGTTCCGAGTGGAGATGAATCGCTGGGACTGGCGTAACGGAGCCGGCCAGTCGGTCGCAACCAGCCAAGGCCAGACCGACGCCAGCGGCAAAGCACAGGTCAAACTCAACATTCCTGATGCCGGCGAGTTCCGGGTGCGCATAACCGCAACCACTCCGGAGAATCGCACAATCGAGACCACCACATTTCTATGGGCTCCGGGAGAGAGTCCATGGTGGAGCGGTCCGGCGGAGGAGCGGGTGCAGATTGTCCCCGACAAGAAGACCTATCAGCCGGGCGATACAGCGCACGTGCTGATCGTCACCAGCAAGGAACCGACGTCGGTTCTGGTGACGGTCGAAGGCAACGGACTCTACTCCGGCCAGGTGGTCAAGAGCAGTGGCGGCAGCATCACGGTGGATGTTCCAATTAAGCCGGAGTACGCCCCGAACTTCTACGTGGCAGCGGTGTTCATTCGCGGTAACAAACTTTACCAGGGATCCAAGAGTCTTAACGTGCCTCCGGTTCAGCACGAGTTGAATGTGCAACTGCTGCCTTCCAAGCCGCAGTACCAGCCGGGCGAAGCGGCCAGTTACACCATCAAGGCGACGGACAACAGCGGCCAGCCAGTGGCGGCGGAGTTCAGTCTAGGCGTGGTGGATGAGGCCATCTACGCGATCAAACCGGAAACCGCGGGCAGCATCGTGAACGCGTTCTATGGCCGCGTCTATTCGAAGGTAAGCACGGAAACTTCGCTGACGTATTACTTCAGCGGGCAGGCAGGGAAGCGCGCGATGCAGCTGGCCGCAGTGCGGCCTTCAAAGGCGATGGCGCAACTGAAGCCCGAACGCCTGGTACAGCCCAAGGTCCGCAAAGCATTTCCTGATACTGCGTACTGGATGGCGGACGTGCACACCGGCAGCAACGGACAAGCCACGGTTCACTTCGACTATCCCGACGCCATCACCTCGTGGCGCGCGACTACGCGAGGTGTCACGCAAGACACCAAGGTCGGCAGCGCGGTGGTGAATGCCATCGTGCGCAAGAACCTGATGGTGCGACTGGTGGTACCGCGATTCTTCCGCCGCGGCGACGAGATTACGATCTCGACCATCGTGCAGAACTATCTGCCCACGGACAAAGTAGCGCGGGTCTCCATGGACCTCACGGGCCTCCAGGTGCTCGATGGCGGGCAGCGCGATGTCAACGTCCCGAGCCGCGGATTGATCAAAGTGGATTATCGTGTGCGTGTGCTCGATGTGGACTCAGCGCGCGTCCTGGGCAAGGCGCTGACCGACGTCGAGAGCGACGCCATGGAACTTACGCTGCCGGTCGTTCCCTTTGGAGTGAAGCTGGCGGTGTCGAAATCGGGATCGATGGCTGCCGGCGGCGACATGTCGCAATCGCTAACCTTCCCCGAAGGCATCGAAACGGGCACACGCAAGCTCGCCATCAGTGTGACGCCGTCGATCGCGGGTTCGATTTTCGCGGCGCTCGACTACCTCACTTCGTATCCCTACGGTTGTACCGAGCAGACGATGTCCAGCTTCCTGCCCGATGTGCTAGTGGCAGACGCGCTGAAGAAACTGGGATTGAAGTCGAACATCGATCCGGCGACCCTGAACAAGCAGGTGCAGGCGGGTCTGGATCGACTCTACAACTATCAGCATCCCGACGGCGGCTGGGGCTGGTGGCAGACCGACGACAGTCATCCGTTTATGACCGCGTACGTGCTCGCCGGATTGAGCCAGGCGAAAGCTGCGGGCTTCGATGTGAAGCAGGACGCGATTGACAAGGGCCGCGCGTGGCTGCTTCCGGAGTTCAACAAGTCGACGAAAGCGAAGACCGATCTGCGCGCCTACATGGCCTACGCGCTGGTGCTCAGCGGCAACGACAGTAACGCTCAAGTCGTCGATTCGGTGTGGTCGCAGCGCTCGACGCTCACGGCTTATGGACAGGCGGCCCTCGGCCTCGCGATGGTTGCAGTTAATGACGGTCGCGCCAAGGAGCTGGCCACGAAGCTCGAAGGCGACGCCAAGCAGGACGACTCGCAAGCCTGGTGGCCGAGCGACCAGAACTACCTGATGGACTACTCGGGCGACACGACTCCGCAGTCGACCGCCTACGCCCTGAAGCTCATCAACCACGCCGATCCGAACAGCCCGCTGATTCCGAAAGCAGCGGTGTATCTCATCGGCCATCGCAGCGATGCTTATTACTGGGATTCGACCGAGCAGACCGCGATGGTGATCTACGGCTTGACTGATTATCTGGAACGCACCAAAGAACTGCAGCCGAATTACAGCGTCGAGATCCAGGTGAATGGCAAGGCGGTGGCGACAAAGAAATTCTCTGCTGCCGATGCGCTTGCCCCCGCGACCACGGTCGTGTTGAGCGACTCGCAACTGGCTCCCGGAGTGAACCAGATTCGCATCGCGAAGTCGGGTGACGGGCGGCTGTACTGGTCGGCGCGCGGCGAGTACTACTCGAACGAGAAGAAAGTCGTGAATGCCGGCACCTTCAAGCTGAGCACGGCGCGGCAGTATTACAAGCTGACCTCGAGGCAGAAGGACGGGAAGGTCGTCTACCATCTCGACTCGCTCTCCGGCCCGGTGCAGGTCGGCGACACTCTGGCGGTGCGCCTGACCGTCGGCGGTAACGACTGGCGGTACTTGATGATCGAAGATCCGATCCCGTCAGGGACTGAGTCCATCGCGCGTGATGACCTCTACGAACTGGACGAGCGTCCCAATTGGTGGAGCCGCTGGTTCAGCAATCGTGAACTGCGCGACGATCGCACTACCTTTTTCAACATGTACTTTCCGCAAGGGCAGCAAGATTATGTGTACCTGCTGAAGGTGGTGAACCCCGGAGTCTTCCGCGTGAGCCCCACCAGTGTGGAACCGATGTATCAGCCCGAGTATCTTTCGACCACCGATGCATTGACGGTGACGGTGAAATGACCACGAAACATAGTGGCGCGATGAAGTTGTGGCTGCTGAACCTGGTCGGCAATGCCGCGTTGCTGGCGTGCGTCTATTTCTGGCTGCTCATGCCGGATGCGCATGGCTGGCAAGTTGGAGTCTCAGCAGTAGTCGCGGTCGTCGTCATCTTCTTCGGAGTGTGGCTGCGGGCAGGGACGTTCGCCTACTTCCGGGTCGGAGAGTTTCGAGACCACGCAACGGTGTGGCGCGCGTTTCGCCAGGGGTTGCGGCACATGGTCGCGCTGGCAGTGTGGGCTGTTCTTATGGCGGCGATGGAGTTGCTGCTGTTCCGCCTTCGCAAGTTTGCGCCGCAGTTCGGCGTGTGGTTCTGGCAGAAGTCGCCGTCCTTCCTGCGCTTCGGCGGCCCGCGGCAGGTTTTCCATGCCGCCGACTGGCTGCTGTGGTTCCTGATTTGGGTGCTGGTGCCTGCGGTGTGGCTGCCTATCGCGACCACGGTTGCGGCCGCCGGATTCGGATTGAAGCGGATGACGCGCTCCCTGCGCGTCTTGCGGCATCCCGCGTACTGGCTGTGGTTCGGCGCGCTGATGCTGATCGGAGTATATGTTCCGTACAGGCTGGTCTGGTGGATACCCGACCTCAGCAATCTAAGCAAACAGGCATGGAGCATGGGCTTCCGGTTCCTGTTAGCTTACGTGATTTTGATTTCGGCCTGGGTGGCCCTGCTGCTGGTCATCGGTACGCGGGTGGAGAAAGAAGACGCTGAGCCGATTCCGATTAGTCAAGCTCCAACTTCAGCGATTCCCGGAGCGCTGGACAGTCCCGCTCGCAGTTAGCTCAGCGGGAAGCCCGTTGTGCACCCAATTGAGCACCGCCTCTTTGCCGTGCTGGCGCACCAGTTGCGCCACTCGTGCACGAGAGTCGGCATAAGCGCGTCGCAGTTCCTCTTCACTTGCCGGAGACTTGAGGGCCTTCTCCAGGCCATTCAGATCCTCAGCGTTTTCGCCTGGTTTTGAGGAGGCGTTCGGCTCGGTGAGATAAAGCACCAGCCCTTCGCGGAACCAGAGTGGCGTTGCCGGCAGCGCGTACGAGTCGATCAGTATGTGGAGAAGTTCGTGATGTAGTGTGCTTTCCAGCGTGCCCGCCTCGCGTAATACGTCAGAAGGTTGCATCCGGATAGTTTGCCCGCGGGTGGAAGCTGCCACCCATCCCGGCTCGCCGGTGGAGTCTCGGAAAGCTGCCACCGTCGGATAGATCTTCAGAGTTGGAGAAGGGCGATAGAGCAGTCCAGTACTTTCTTCGGACTGATGCACCAACCCGGTCGCCATCGTCAGAAGCGGTCGATCATGATCAGGACGAGTGGTCAGCAACGTTACATCTTCGTTGGCAAGTTGCTGCCACGGTATGCCCTGCGCACTTATCCCCAGACGCGTGCCCGGATAGTAGAAGCTGAGAATCTCGCGATAGGTGTGACCCTCCTCGCCCATGACCTCGGCGCCAACCTGGCACATTCCAACCCCATGCCCGGAGCCCCGGCCCTGAAAGATAAGGCGATCGCCGTCGTCGCTCACGTCGTACCAGTTGCTCTTCAAGCGATCCCATCCGATGTGGCGGCCGATGGCGGCGCGAAAAGTCAGCGCAGGCACAGTGACGGCACTGCTGCCAGTGATGCGAAGGACCTCCACGCGACCGCTGGGAGTGCGATGCATAACGGATGCCGTTCGCAGGGTCCCGGGAACAACGACGCCATCAGTGGCGAGAGCGCGCTGCAACTCGCGCTTGGAGACTTCCGTGCGCCATTGGGTGCTCCCATTGCGTACGCAATACTGATCGGAGTGCTGGACCAGGAAGGGCGCGCGCGGCTCGTTATTGCCGAGAATAAAGCGCCCGTCCTCGGTTGTGCCTCCGCAGTTGGCGTGGTAGTAAGTGGCCGCCGGTTCGCCGTCATACCAGAGGACCTCACCCGCGGTCGCGTCGGCGATGCTGCGCAAATGGGCATTAATGCCGGTTATGCGCAAATCCTGGCAATGCGTGGTGTCGCAGAAGTCGAATCCTTCCAGGGGATGGCGGCTGCCGAAGTGCATCGCGTAAGTACGGGCTGCGATGGCCATCGCCTTCAGCGCCTCATCGGACTTGAAGTTCCCCGTTTCCCCGGCGAGCACGCCCGCAATGTATTCCTCCATCGGCATGAGCGCCGTGACTAGCAGGTGACCCTCGCTGGCGCGGATCTCGATCGGAAAGTCAGCGTGCAGCGGCGGATCGCCTTGGGCGTTCATTTGATACGCGCCACTGATGCGAAGCTCGGAGAAGGAAGATTTGTTTCCTCCGATGCTAATTTTCGATCCGCGGGCGCGGAGCGCGGCAGTCGCGATAGGGGATGCTGAGCATGTTGCGCAGATTCGCATCCGGGCTCGACCAGCTTCGGCGCGAACATGTAACTCGCCAGGCTGATGTAGATACCAGAGCCGCACTCGGACGGTCTGCGGAAATCC
>Ga0182030_10005936_pt1 | contig 25852 bp, 23 predicted proteins | sample 812S3MmetaG_FD_121299 | JGI IMG/M metagenome (GOLD analysis project Ga0182030, IMG submission 121299) | Permafrost microbial communities from Stordalen Mire, Sweden - 812S3M metaG (Illumina Assembly) | ecosystem: Environmental > Terrestrial > Soil > Wetlands > Permafrost | place: Sweden...
AGGCCGCTTTCTTCATAACCCTTCAACAGTTGCTCGACTTCTTCCGCCGTTCTCTTCTGCATCCCGCCATCTCATCAACTTAACCATCGCAACTCAACAGGGGTTCGTCAGACGCTTACGCTCCACCAAACACAGCGCGCCTCCGGCGCGGATGATATCGCCGTCGCAGGCATCGACTCCACTGCACGCCTGCGGCGTGGATGATGGTGTCGGCTCCCAGTCTCAATCCTGTTCCCTGTGTGGGTCACTTCAGTCGAACGCTACTGGGTCACTTCTGGTGAGCAGCGAAGAAAAAGGCGTAATGGTCGTTTGCAGCCGACGTTATGCAGCGCCAGTCCGCCCGGCCTCAAGGTTCGCTGCGATTCCCGCAAGATCTCGCGGATCGCCTCCTTCGGGACGTGTTCGAAAACGCTGTTCGAGTAGGCCAGGTTCACGCCGTTTGCAGGCAAGCCGGTCTTGCGCGCTCAATTCTCTACCAGGCCACTCGGAACAGACGCTCACCGCGCACTCCTGAGTCATGTTCAGGCTCATTTGCGGCGCAAGGGGCTACGAGCGCGGGGTCTGCCGTCGATATGCCTCAGGCAGGCGGCCGGGGCCTCTGGATCAGGTGCAGGTAGTTGCCGTCCGGATCAGTGAAGAACACGATGCGATTGCCATTGGCTGTTTCCGGCTCCGAAATGAAGCTCACGCCCGCCGCTTTCAGCGAACTGTACACGCTGTCGAAATCATCGACCGCAACAGCGAGATGCCGCAGGCCGATGTCGCGCAACTGCTGCTCGCGTCGCGGAGCGCCATTGAAGGAGACGATCTCCAGCGTGGAGCCCTCGGCAGCCCCCACGAACGTGGTCTTACTGGTTGGCGAATGAGAAACAATCCTGAACCCTAAATGCTCCACGTACCACTGTGCTAGCTTCTCGGGATCGGGAGAGGCTAGCGCGATATGTTCGATTCCTCGGACCATGAGCTAAGTCTCCTCACTTCTGGAATAGGAGAGGTGCAAACTGGACCAGGCACCAGCGCCATACTGAGAACTCGTGCGCCCCCGCGGTTTCCTTGAACACGTGCTTAATGCCGTACTTGGTCAGTTCCGCGTCGGACACTCGCATTCCCGCGGTGGCCAACGGATCGTTGTCTCCAACGCCCATCCAAAGAACGCTCAGTTTGGCGTTGACGTCGTCAGGCTTCTTGACGAATTCCGGGTATGTCTTCGAGACGCTCTGAGTAGGCGAGCTAAAGATGCCCAATTGCGAGAATAGATCGAGGTGGCTGAACCCAATGCTGGCAGTGAGGGCGCCACCGGCCGAGAGACCGGCCATTGCGCGATGCGTCCTGCCCGGAAGAACGCGGTATTTCGCTTCAGCCCAAGGAATCACTTCATCGAGAACGTAGTTCGCCGGCTGCGCCTGCGTCGCCGGCGTGGGAGGCTGGTTCGAGTTCGCCCCGTTCTCCGTTTCGGCCGGGCCGGTGTACGGCATCACGACGATCATCGGCTTCATCTTCTTCTCGGCGAGCAGATTGTCGAAGATCAAATTGGCCTTGCCGCTTTCGGTCCAGGCGAGATAGAGTTCGCCTCTGCCGTGGAACAGGTACAGGATGGGGTAGCGCGTGGACGGGGCCTTCTCGTATCCGGGCGGCAGATAGACCCAGATTTTGCGCGTCTCGCCCGGGAAGATCTTGCTCTTGACCCAGTTCATCTCGACCGAGCCGTGCGGCACGTCGCGCATGGCCCAGGGGGAGGATGGATCGTTAGCGTGAACGTCTACCATGCTGACCGAACTTCCTCCGGTGCGAATGCGAACGTATTGATTGCCTTCATCGAGCACCACGGACCCGTCGAGCAAGTACCAGTAAGCGTAAACGGTCTGTTCCAAGGGGCCGACCGTCACACTCCAGACGTCGTCGGAGCCTTTCTTTAGCGGGGTCGCATCGTCCGGCTTCATCCACCCGCCTTTGATCAGAACCTCCGTAGCTTTGGGCGCTTTGATGCGGAACGTCACAGTCCGATCCGGATGAACTTCCGGGGAGACGAAATTCTGAGTTGGAGGCACCGCCCCAAACACAGAGCAGGCCCAAACCAGCGATGCAAGTGCACCTGCTGCCGAACGTCTGATAGGTTTTCGGTGATCCATATCTTCTCCCAACGCAAACCGCTCCAGGCTTTGCCGGTCCCCCTAGTTTCCCTTGAAGGATCCCGCTGTTTTCCCCTTCTTGATCCACTCCTCGTCGAACTTGACAGTCTTGATTGTGTACCTTTGGTAAGTGTAGGCAAGGGTGATCTTGCCATCCGGCGTCCGCAGAATAGATGGATATGAGTACTCTTCGCGACCCGGTGAGTCCTTGCTGAGTGGGTTAGATGGCAACTCGCGACCGTCTGGCACGCCCGCTTCCACATCGCTTACCCAAGGCCACGTTTGCCCGTTGTCGGCAGAGAGTGCAACCGTGAGCGGCTTTCGAGGACCTGCCTGTGGAGTCTTGTCGGGCTTGGGCGCACTGGCATTGTTGAATGCGATTACCAGATGGCCGTTGGCAAGCTTCGCAGCCTGGACCGACGAGTTGTTGTTAGGCATCAGAGTCTTCTGGGGCGGGGCCCAGGAGCATTCGTCACGAGATGTGCTTTGATAAATGAAATCAGCCCACCGGCTTCGGAAGAAGGCCTTATAAGTGCCGTCGTTCAGACGCACGACGGTCGGCTGAACAAGGCCTTTGGAATCGGGGATGGCGCACTCCTGCCACGAAGCGCCTTTGTCGCTCGAAATCTTCACCACGGAATAGTTGCTTTCGGCGCCCTGGAGGATGCCAACGCTGGGCGTGACATACATCGGAAGCATCCAGTCTCCTTTGGGGGTAATCAAAAGAGCCCCTCGGACGTACGCTCCCGGATTATCGAAAAGCACGGTCGGGGGGGCCCAGGTCTTACCTCCATCGCGCGACTTAGCCACGAGCACATTGGACTTCGCTTGCCCCCGGCCGGCCGGCTGCGTAGTGTGGATTAGCCATACGGTGCCATCAGGCGCCTCAAAGGGTACGGGGTTTTGATACGACTCCCCGGGTCTGTGATCGACCACTTGCGGCGCGCTCCATTGCTGCGAGCCCTTGGCCAAGCGAGAAACCACTATTCCTACGTCGGACTCGCCTTCCCATGTCCCGGAAAACCAGAAGCAGAGCAAGTCGCCGTTCCTTAACTGCAGCAGGTTGGCGCTGTGCGACGAAGGGAACGCCACCGGCAGGTACGCCTCCCTCCACCCGGCAGAGGCATTGGGGCGGAAGCGCCCGTCAGCAGGCGAGCCTAGTTCCTTGTCATAGTTCAGGCTGCCGCCGTTCTTCCCCTGTGGTGTCGCGGCAAACGGAAACAGAATAGCAACGCCGAAAATTAGAGTGCTCCAAAAGGGACTGAACATCCGTTGCTCCTTCGTCGGGCTAGCAACCGCCGGCACGCGTCTGAAAGGCCTGTTCGTAGATTCTGGTCGCGTCAGCGACGTTTATCTCCCGCGGGTTATTCTTCAGAAGTCTCTTCACGTTGACCGCTGCGTCAGCCATGTGCGGAATGGCAGACCGCGGGACGTTGAGATCAGCCAGATTCATCGGGATGCCACATTGGCTGGCGATTTGATGAACCCGTTGGACTCCGCCAAAAGCCATATCCACGGGGTCTTCACGCCATTCTGCGCCAAGAGCGGCTGCGACTTTCGCGTAACGCTCGGGACACGCCCGCAGATTAAACTCCATCACGTGCGGCAACAGCACCGCATTGGAAACCCCATGCGCGACGTGAAACTCGCCGCCAAGCGGATAGGAAAGGGCGTGCACGCCGGCCGTATTTACGGGACCGAGGCACAATCCGCCATACATGCTTCCCAGCGCCACGCTTTCACGGGCCTCAAGGTCCGTGCCATTGGCTACAGCGCGCGGCAGATTCGCCGCGATCAGGCGAATTCCCTCGAGTGCGTAGATATCGATGATCGGGTGGCTGAAGCGGTTCGTGTATGCCTCGATGCAATGGGTCAGCGCGTCTAAGCCGGTCCCGGCCGTAACCGCAGGCGGCATGGAAACCGTAAGCATGGGGTCGACGAAAGTCGCGTCCGGCACCAGATACGGGCTGATGACACCCTGCTTCAGACTGCCTTCATCGAGGAGAATTGCGTTCGGCGATACTTCGCTGCCTGTGCCCGCTGTGGTCGGAAGGCACGCGAGGAACGTGCTGCGGCACGCAAGCAAGTCGATCCCAAACAGATCCCGAACGGATTGATCGCTGGTGACCAGAGCTGCCACGAGCTTCGCGACATCCAGCGCGCTGCCGCCTCCAATGCCGATCACGCCGTCGGGGCGCGCGGCCTTGGCGGCATCGAGTGCAGCGGTAAACAGCGGGACTGACGGCTCGCGGTCTACACCCGCATAAACTTCGGCCTTCAGCCCTTCCTGCCGGAGCGATTCGGCTAGCGTCTCGGCCAGCTGTTGAGTGGGCGGGCTCGTGACGAGAAAGACACGGCTCACCCCTGATCGCCGAAGATATGGCGCGCAGTCATTGGAACAGTTCCGGCCAAAGACAAGCCGGCTCGGCTGCGTAATGGCAATCTTCGCGATCATTAGAATCGGCTCCCTGCGCGGGACTTCTCCATCGCAGCGCAGGCTTGCTCCATCGCGTCCTGGGCGCCAGCTTTCATTGCCGCGATGTCATTGATGCAGAACAGCAGATCCAAATCCTGCTCCAGCCAGAACTCCAGGTCCTGCGTCCCCACGGCTGTGGCGGTCTGCTTGCCGTGGGCTTTGGCGGCGCAGATCGTTCGTTCGGCCGCTTTCAGGACGAGGCTGTGTCGGGTTTGGCCCGGAACGCCGAGGCTCGCTGAGAGGTCCCCCGGACCCACGAAGATGCCGTCGATTCCGGGAACCGCGCAGAGTTCCTCGACTCGGTCCACCGCCTCCTTCGTTTCGACTTGCGCGATCAGGCAAAGCTCCTGGTTGAGTTTCGCCTGCACTTCCGGGACCGGCCCATCGAGCCCGTACTTAACGGCGCGGGAAACGCTAAACCATCCGCGAACGCCCTCTGGCGGGAATTTCGCGTGGTGAACAAACTCCCGGATGGTCTCGGGGGAATTGGCCATAGGTAGATCGAGTATATCGGGGGCGCATTCGGTAGCCTGTAAGACGGTCGCCCGCCGCGTGTCCGGGATGCGGATCATGGTAAGCATACCGAGGCCTTGCGCGATCCGGCACAGATCCGCGGCCTGCGCGATCGTCAGGAAGGTGTGTTCCATTTCGATCCAAGCAGCTTTGAATCCCGCGAGAGCAGCAATTTCCAAGAAAGTGGGATTGTAGATGTACGCAGCGGCGCCTAAGATAGGCGCGCCGTTGTTCTTTGCTACTGCCTGTGTCAGTCTGTTCATGTGAGTGCCTCGCTAGTCTGAAGTCTTGCTGCGAGCTGGCGCCGGCGCCAGCCCCAAAGAGTCAATTCCTTCGAAGCCGCATCCCGATTGGGAAAGAGGAAGCTGGCAGCATAACCGACGATTACCAAAACGATATGACCGATAACGCCGATCATGTACTCATGGAAGGGGAAATTGTACCGGCCAAGATTCCATAACTTACCCCCTCCGAGGGTCAGGGTCGCCCAGGTGGTGAAGATCAGGCTGGCCGCAATCCCGATATAAGCCGCTATCTTGCTCGTCCGCTCGGAGAGAAATGCCAGAATAAATAAACCGGCCAGCCCGCCGGCCACAATACCTGACATCGTGTACCATATCGAAAGAGCCGAGCCGCCCGTATGCGCCAGGATGGTTGCAATGACGACGCACAAGGCGCCGCACATGGCTACGACCACCTTCGCCACCACCAGCCGGCGGCGCTGGCTGGACGCCGGCCGGAGTATCCGAAAGTAGTCCTCCACCCCGATCGCCGACATGGCATTGAAATCCGACGAAAGATTCGACATGGCGGCGCCGAAAAGGGCTGCCATGAACATCCCGGCCAGCCCGACCGGAATGTGCGTCGTGATGAAGTACGGGAAAACCTGATCCGCCTTCTTTACGTATCCCGGCAATTGCTCGCCCGTGAGTCGATAGAACGACCAGCACAGAGTGCCGATCAGCATGAAAAGCGTCCACACCGGCACGCATAGGACCGAGCCCAGACCGATGCCTTTCAGCGCACCGCGATCCGATTTGGCGACCAGATACCGCTGCACGATGGTCTGATCCGCCGTAAACTTCTGCGCATAAAAGAACACGCCATAGAGCGTCAAAACCAGGAACGTCGGTTTGCTCAGATCGAACGCCGCACTACCCAAATTCATCTTGTTCGCGTTCCAGGCCAGACTGAGGGCTGCTGAGGGCCCTCCCGGTGGGAGAAACAGCAGGAAGCAGATGCAAATGATGATGCCCACCCAGAGAACTAGCCCCTGGATCACGTTGGCCCAGATAACTGCTTCGATGCCCCCTATCATTGTGTAAAGGACGGTGATGGCCGCAACGAAAATAATGACCCGATCCGTGCCCCATCCCGTCATGCTGCTCACCGTCAGAGAAACCAGATACACGACCATCCCCATTTTGGAAAAGTGGCCCGCCGTGAATGCGACCGATGAGTACACGCGCGTGAAATATCCGAAGCGTTTGCCGAAATACTCATACGCGCTCACTCCCACTGCCGACCGATAGAACGGAATTACGACGAATCCGACGACCAACAACATCGGAACCACCATGAAACCCGGCACGAGATTCGTCCAATTGCTCCCATAGGCCGAACCCGGATACGCAATGAACGTCACGCTGGTAATCAACGTTGCCAGCAGGTCCAGACCCATGGCCCAGGATGGGATGGACCGTTTCGCCGTGAAGTACTGTTCGGTGGAAGTCTGCCTTCGCGAAAAGCGGATGCCCATGGATACGAGCGTTGCTAGATACGCGAATATGACGATTAAGTCAAGTATGCGAATCTTGCCCATAATCACTCCCCTGAGGCAGTCTCACAGCGAAGCAACGCATTCATCAACTTGCTTCCGCGTTGACGCTAGCGTAGCGGCAACTTTGATGGCCTGAATCATACTCTCCGGATTCGCGCGTCCTTCACCAGCTTTACCAAATGCTGTACCGTGATCCACGGATACTCGAATAATCGGCAACCCAACCGTTATATTCAGGCCTGAAATCGAGCCCCAGGTTTTGGTCTTTTCGTCGTACACAAAGCCCTTTAACTTGGTCGGAATATGACCTTGATCATGATACATGACAACGACGATGTCATACTGACCGCCGGCTAACTTGGAGAATACTGTGTCGGCCGGAATCGGGCCTTCAACACACAATCCGTCCTGCTTCGCCCGCACAATTGCCGGCGTGATTTCTTCGATATCCTCGTTGCCGAACATCCCGCCCTCGCCGCAATGCGGATTCAGACCACACACCGCGATTCTCGGCTCTTGGATTCCCATCTGCTTCAACGTAGTATCGGCTAATTGGATCACCCTATAAATCCGCTCTGGCTTGACCCGATTAATGGCTTCTTTCAGCGACACATGAGTTGAAACGTGGATTACTCGAAAATTCTCATGAGTCAGCATCATTGCATAGTCTTTGGTCTTTGTTAAATCGCCATAGATTTCCGTGTGTCCGGAATAGTGAAAGCCCGCTTTGTTGATTGCCTCTTTATTGATAGGACCAGTGACTGTGGCGTCGATCTGTTTATCCAAAGCCAATTCAATCACTTTCTTGACGTACTCAAAAGAGGCGCGCCCGCAATCGGCCGAAACTTTCTTGTGCTGAATGGACTTGGCGTCGATATTCTTCAGATCCAGGACATCCATCGTCCCGAATTGATAGACTCCTGCTGCAGGGGAAGAGACCGCATTAATTCCGAGGGACAAGCCCGAGAATGCAACTGCGTCGCGCATCATTTCAGCCTCAGCGACCGCCAGAGGTTTACAAACCTCATAGATCTCAGGCAATGACAGTGCTTTAGCAGTGATCTCCGGTCCGATACCAGCGGGATCCCCAACACTGATTCCAATTAGAGGTCTATATTGTTCCACGATGTGTTTCTCCCATTTCAAATAAATTACTGATGCACGGCGATGCCGCATCTACCGTCCAACCGGCCGAACCCAAACCCGTCAATGTCAGTCAGAGCGCGGATATCGGGGCTGACCCCGGTCAGGTCGCCCGTCGTCACCGCTATCCTTGGCAGGTCTCTACTCAGTTCTGACATGCAAAATAGTCCGCTACTTGAATTAGTGCGTCGGGTCCGCCGAAGCCGCCTGACTTCGTGACAACCGGAACGCCCGCAAACTCGCCGCCGCCGATCACTCCGCAAGGGATCCCGGGGACAATCTCATACGAGAGATCGATTTGTCGAACCTGTGCCGACCGGCAAAAGAACGATGCGGTATCGCCCCCGGAGAGGAGAACAGCTCCCGCGGGGGCGCCGGCGGTCAGTTCCAGAATGCGTTTGGCCGACACCTGGCCGCGCGGAATCCGCAACAACACATGCTCGCCACATCGCAAGGTTGATGCAATTGACACCGGCGTAGCTTCTTCGCAGGAGAAGGGCCGCGTCCGCCTCTCCGCCAAGAGATTGGCCTGTTGAACGATGGTAGACGGGTGATCTGACCCGATGCAGAAGAGAACGGGCCCTGTTCGTCTGGGCATCTCGGGTGTTGCGCCATTGCGAGGCGGAAGACTGCGAGCCAACGCAGACGCCATTCCCGCCGATCCCGCCCACAGAATACGGGCGGAAATCGACGAGCACGTTGCGACGATGCGATCCAAATCTTCATCGCAAGAGGCATCGAGCGACACTGACCGAATTCCCGAGGAGATGGCGTCCGCTGCGCCGGAAGGATGAACGTGTACGCATCCTGCGAGCCCTTGGGATCGCAAATACGCGGACACCTCGATCGGCCGGAAGTCGGATGCTCCAGTGACACGCAGGTATCCTGCCTCAACGATGCGGCGCATTGCCGGAAAAGCAGGGCACACCACTACCGCGTCGCACTCGAAGGCTGCCAGAGCTGCGGAGATCTCAGTCCCGACCTGACCGCGCAATGTGGAATCAATCTTCTTAAATAGCACTCGCGCCGAACGAAACGGCGTCGATAAAGCCGCAACCTCCATGACGCGGCAGATTTCCGCGGCATCCAAGTCGCGGCTATCCGTACTGAATGAGAGCACATTCGACTTGGTCTCGCCACCGACGTTGGCAGTCCTGACTGTGGTCCGATAACCGCGCCGTGCGAAGGGGACGGCGGCATCACAGGCCCCAGTCAAATCGTCTGCGATGACTAGAGACTCAAGCAGAGCAGGTTCAGTGCTCATGGTCGCCCTTTCGGTGGCTTGTAACCGGGCGGCGGGATCATATCCGCTAGTCTGCCATGATTAATTTTCATTTGCAAGATAATTGTGTCGAAAAATGAAAATTCACTGGTTTGGTGCCAGGGAACCGAAATATGACTACGCTAGGCCCGGTTTCAGGGTCTTCAGTATGACAAACACTTTTTGACGTACTTAGACCTACGATGTGTATTTTCAATGGCTTCACTTCGCTTTCCACATATCACGCCCTTCGCGGCGGTGGCTGCGCATCTAAGGCAGATGGCTGAGGATGAGAGGCTGGAGGCGTGGCATGCCGGTTGACAGATGGCAAAGGAGACGCGGAAGTACCCACGTCGAGGCCCCGCCCAGCAGCGCGCCAGGGGTGGACCGCTTCTCGAGCGGTCGAAATCGTGTACCAAACACACGATGGCTGAGACTTTGCAGCCTTTAAGAAGAGCCGAATGCCCAAAAAGGCCTTGACAGTACTGATATTTTGATATAATTTTATGTTTTGAGCATCAACTTTCATTTTGATGCAACCGTAAGTACGATGCCGTCGATGCGCCGCACCACGAACGTTTTGGCGACTCTACGACCAGCATGAAGAGTACCCGTCCTGGCCGAACCACAAGGGCTGCCGAGAATCGCATCATCGTCGGAAACCTGCGGGTGAGGTCCTCACTCGGCGGGAACGGGCAAGGCGTTGTCCCTATTCGGGTTGTCGGGACAATTGACAAGTTTCGATAGCATTCAAAGGAGATTCTGGATGTTTAGCGCAAAGACAGTACGGATTTTGATAGCGCTCTCGGCCACAGCGCTTCTTCTTGCGGCGCCAGGAATGGCCCAGAACTGGCTCAAGGGATATCAATATGGCGCCCAAACAGTAACGATTCCCTACTCGACAGCAGACATGGAATACGGAAAGACCCTCAAACTGAGGATCGATTCGGATCGTAACTGGGTGCAAGCTGAGAAACTAGGCGACACAATATTTGGCCCTTACAAAGTGGTCGGAGATACCTACTATTTTGGAACCTATGGGACCGCCAGCGCTATAGTCAAGACCCCCGAGGGCAACATTATTATTAATTACCCCTGGACTGGCGATCTGTCCGCAGCGATCATCGCGCGCATGGAGAAAGCCGGGTTGCCGCTGAAGGACATCAAGTACTACATCACCAGTGAGCAGCACCCGGATCACAATGCTGGTGTAGCTGAGATCATCGCGAAAACCCATGCTAAGCTGCTCGTTATGGAGGGCGACGACCACGCGATGGAGAACCAGAAGCCGAACCCCCCATACCCGCAGCCAAAGGTGGACCAGGTTCTTAAGAATGGTTTCCAACTGAAGTTCGGGGGCAAGGTCCTTACGGCTTATCACACCGGGGGACATACAGTCGGAGCGACGAGTTGGCTGTGGCAGGAGAAAGAGAATGGCGTCACCTACAACGTAGCTCAAGTGTGCTGCTGGGAAATGCCGGCTAACCTTGTCACCAATCCGGACTTTTCGACGGAGACGCTCAAGAAGAGTTGGGAAATACTCAGTTCTCTTCCAGTAGACGTTCCGCTCCCCGGTCACCATCCATGGCAGTTCGGCTGGTTCGCGAAGATGGCGCGGCTTGAAGCAGGCGAGGACAGACTCAGCGTGTTTGTCGATCCCGCGGGTTTTCGCGGATGGGTGGCTGTGTATCAGAAGGTGTTTCAGGATAACCTCGCAAAGCAACTGAAAGACGGGCCACCTCCCCCTGGTGGGAGAGGCGGAGGTGGTGCGCAACCGGCCGGGCGCGGAGCTGGTGGTGGTGCGCAACCGGGTGGGCCACAATAGTCATTGGAGCGGGCGGCAGGAGCGCCGCCCGCTCTCGCCCGCTTCCGGCATGAGCCCCGGCTATGAGACGAGTCTCACCGTGAGAGAACCGTCCAGCGGTGGCCGAACGTTTGCGAGGCCCGCCTTGCGGTTCTCCAACGTGCCTCAAGGCGGCCATTCGGAACTTCTGCAACGAAGTTAATTTTCAGTTTGGCTCGGCTTCTTTGGATTCGTGTTACGCTGGAGCGTGGAGGACTCTTGCAGAGAACATCGACTACTGTGCAGCGTCGTCGGCCAAAGCTGATCTCGTCCGAGGCGCAATCCGGGGACGGCGGGGATCGTTATCTCTCGAAGGCAATCGGGCGGGCATTGGACGTGCTGGATCTCTTTACGGATGAGCAGGTGTCGCTCAATCTAAAAGAGTTGAGCTCGATGATGCAGCTGCCTGAGTCGTCGCTTTTCCGTATTCTGCTCACGTTGGTCGACCGTGGTTACTTGCAGCAGGACAGCAGTGGCTGTTATTCGCTTTCGACAAAGCTCGTTTTCGGAAAGGTTCATGAACGAGCATTGCATCTCAAGCACCTCGCGCATCCCATCTTGCGAAGACTGGGCGACCAGTTTAATGAGACTGTCAGCATAGCGTACCTTTCAGAGACGCGCGTGCAAGTCCTAGACACGCTTGACGCGCTTCACGAAGTTCGAATGATCAATTTGCCCGGACGTGTGCTGCCGCCGCATTGCAGTTCAATGGGGAAAGCGATTGCCGCCTTTCAGGAGCCGGCCCTTACCGACCAGATGCTGAGCGTATATGGCCTTATCCGGCGTACTCCCGCCACCAAGGTCGATCGCCAGGCGGTTATGGCCGAACTCGCCTTGGTTCGCAAACAGGGTTTCGCGGTAGATCGTGAGGAAGCGGCCGAGGGCGGCATTTGTATCGGTGCTCCAATCAGATCGGCCAGCGGCGCGGCGATTGCGGCTCTAAGCGTTTCGACTCCAGTCTCCCGGATGACCCCCGAAAAGGAGCAAGTCATCACGCAGGCGGTGACAGCTGCTGCCGCGGAGATCGCCTCGTTGCTGCAAAAAGAGACGATACCCGAGCGCTAGAGCTGACCCGCAACCCTCTGCCCTGGCACATTCCTCTGACTGCCATCGTTCCGCCCGAGGTTTGGCGTGGGCGGCTGCCACGCGCAGACCCTGGCCGGCACGGGTCCGGCGAGCGCCCACTTTAGACTAGACTTTGATCGCTACCGGTCCGCCCTACGGGAGTGGGCATCGAAGAAGTCAAAAATCTGCGGCATCGCAATCTGAATGGCTGTGCCGTGGGTGCCGCCTTTGACTTCTACATACTGTGGCTCCAGACCGTGCTCCTTCAACATCTTCACCGTGCTGCGCACGCCGGCCATACCCCCGTCCAGATCTCCTACCACAGTCATCAGAGGCACACCCTTAAGGCGATCGAACGGAAACGCCGGAGGCTCGTCGCTCCCGGGGGCGCCGATGCCGGCCGCGCACGGCGCCAGCGCCGCGAACTTCTCGGGATACTTGCTGCCGATGTAATACGTCCCTGCGCCACCCATGGAATTTCCCATTAGGTAGATGCGGGAACGATCCACGTGATATTCTTCGGCCACGAGTTCGAGCACGTTCAAAACGTCCTCTTCACTCAATTCGGTCTGCCGAAGTAATGTTGCGTCGAGCACGGCGCCCGGACCACCCGCCATCCCTCGGTTCCCGTAAGCTCCGTTGATTCGGTAGCCCAGCGGAGCGGCAACGATGTAGCCGTGCTGTTCGGCAAGCTTCTGCATCGCATTGTTGTCTCGGGTGAGCATGTTGTTCTCGTCTAGGTTCGCGCCGTGCAAAGCCAGAATCGTGGGAAGCTTGGCAGTTCCGTTCCATTTGGAAGGCACGAAGACGCGATAGGGCATGATCTCTCCGGCTTCGGTGAAACGATAATTGCGCCGGTTATCTCCTTTGGCCTGGTAAAGCGGGTCTATTCCCGAGGCCAGCGCCTGCGCAATTTCTTCAGCCCGTTGAATCTCCACCGGCCAATCGAACCCGTTCACGTCTCGCCGTCCTGTGTTGATTCCGCGAGCGAGATCGAAGGGATACAGAGCAGTGGCCTTCGTTCCTTCATGGCCATCGATCTTCGCTACCAGCTTCTCGATCGCGGCTTGACGAGCGCCAAGGTCGCGAACGAAGTATACGGGCGTCACCAGGCGGCCAATCGGCAAGTTATCATCGAGGACTTCGGCGACCACGATGTAGGCGCCTTCCTTCAGACGTGCGGGCACGATATCGAATCGATACGGTTCATCGGTCAGATCGCGAGAGGCCAGATCGAAAGTGCCCACTTCTTCCAAAATCTTGCCCGTCTCGACAACGGTATCGGACCTCGATGGAATCTGGCCTTGGGCCAGGGAGACGCGCATCCGCAGACCACTGACGTTCAGGCGGACCGGATAACGCTGAGCGATTTGACCAACCCAAGGCCGGGAGAGATCGGCTACGGTCATGTCCGTCCGCAGCACCAAAGAGGCACTGTACTCTTCGCGAGCATTCCAATCCCTTCCGAGCAAAATACAGACGGCTTGCGCCAGCCGCTTGCGCGCCTCTGCCGTATTGCCGTCTCTGAGGTAAGGTTGCGCTGCTGTCGTAAGGTTCGTGGCTTGAACCTTCAGCTCACTGCTTACGCTGGACGCCGTCTGCAACGAGCGCGCCATCGAGCTCATGATCTGAACGTCGGGCCGGTATTGCTCCCGTAAAGCCATTGCGGCGACGGTATCGCTCGGAGATGCCGGGGCTGCCTCCGGATTCACTCGGGGCGCCTGTGCCAGGAGCGCTGATGCGGCTAGTAGGATGCCAATGGCCAGTCTGGGTGTGAGCACTGCAGTTCTCCTTTCAACGTAAGATGTCGCGATTCTGCAAGGAACGATCTCGCCGGCTCGCACGAATTTGCTTGACGGTTTCATTGTACAGCGTTATTTTCTATAAATAGTATTAATTTTCATATTTTAAGATTTCTCTGTGTAACTGAGCGGATTTGACAGAAGAAGGGATCGCTATGACGAGAATTCGAATGACTCTGATCGTCGCCGCGCTACTGGCTGCGGTGCTTCCGGCGGCGGTGCCCCCCGCCCCTAACTACAAATCCCCTGAAGTGCACCCGGATCGTACCGTGACCTTCCGGATCCGGGCACCAAAAGCGTCCGAGGTCGCAATATACGGCGGCTGGACGGCTGCGAACGAGCCTGTTCCGCTCAAGAAGGACCCGGATGGGCTATGGAGCATCACCGTTGGGCCGCTGCGCCCAACCGTGTACGCCTATTGGTTCGTCATCGATGGAGCGGTGGTCGTGGATGAAGGCAATCAATACGTCCGCATACGGACCGGCGGCACTTCGGTGAGTATGGTGGATGTTCCAGGCGACGGAGTGGAATGGGCTTTGCGCGATGTGCCGCACGGCGTGGTCGAGATGAACTGGGTCAAGACACCCGCTTTTGGCGGAGAAACACGACAGATCTGGGTCTATGTTCCACCAGGCTATAGCAAGAATGCGAGCACGCGGTATCCGGTCCTTTACTTGTTGCACGGAGCCGGTGAACTCTACCGTGGATGGACCGAAAGCGGCAAAGCCAACCTCATCCTGGATAATCTCCTGGCCGATGGCAAGATCAAGCCGATGATCGTGGTCATGCCGTACACCCTCCCGCCGGACAACGCGCCTGCAACTCCAGCCCCGCCGGCAGGTGCGCCCGCCCCAGCCGGACCCACCATAAGCGCGGATATCCCAGATTACGTCGTGAAACAGGTGGTGCCGTGGGCCGAGGTGAACTACCGCATCCTGCCCGGGAAGAAGAACCGGGCAGTGGCCGGGTTTTCCATGGGCGGCATGCTGACGGCGTCGATCGGATTCGCGAATCTCGACCTTTTCGGGAAGATGGGAATTTTCAGCGCATCGGCAGCGGATCTCGCAACCAGATTTCCGGAGTTCGCCAAGGATCCGAAAGCGACGAATGCCAAATTGGATCTTCTATGGATCGGAATTGGCCGGGAAGATGCCGGCGCCGCGAATGCTCGTAAGTTCGACGAAGAGTTAAAGAAGTTGGGAATCAATCACACCTATTTGGAGACGGACGGCGCACACGAATATTCGGTGTGGCGCTGGTGCCTGACGCAGTTCGCTCCCCTGCTCTTCAACAACGGGAAGTAGTAGCTGCCTTGGTTTGCTGTTGAGAGGGCGAGAGGGGACAACTCGCAATCTGCGGGATTGTCCTCTTTCATGGCGTAAGGAGAACGAATGGCACGAGAATCGGGTTTCTCGTTCTGACTGGAGGTAACGTCTATGAACGAAATGAAGAGCAGCCGCGCGATCAGCCGGAGGCGCTTTGCGAAAGATGTGTCCCTGGCGATAGGAGCTGCGGGCCTTCTGGGTAACAGTTTGAGCGTTCCAGCTCTGGCCGCCCCCACTCTGAAAAAGCGCCCTCTGGGGAAGACGGGGCTGATGGTCAGCGAGATTAGTCTTGGCGGGCATATTGACGGCCCTGAGGCCGCCAAGAAGAACGCTACTTCGCAGGAGGTCCGTACCAGCGTCATCAAGCGCGCCTACGAGCTGGGGATCAACTACTTTGACATGAACAATATCCCTGCTGAGCACGTGTTGACAGGCGTTGCTCTGGAGAGCCTTGGGCTACGCGACAAGATCTACCTAGTAGAATCCTGCAAGAACCTGTATAAAACGAGAGAAGAAACCAGGACCAAGATCGTCGAATCGGTCGCTAATAACCTCCAGGTCCTTCGAACCAGCTATGCCGATGTCCTGCGCTTCACCTCGACCGTAACGGACTGGGATGCCGATATCATTCGCGGCTACGTGGAAGCCGGCCAGGAGCTAAAGCGCCAAGGGAAGGTGAGGCATCTCGCACTGTCAAGCCACTTTCCGGAATACCTTAAGCGCGTGTTGAACGAATTTCCGGAGATCGAGGTCATTTACACTCCGTACAATTTCGTGGTCCGGAAGGCGGCCGACGAAGTTTTCCCGTCGGCTAAGGAAAAGGGTGTCGGCGTGGTCTGCATCAAGCCGTTCCTCAAGGCAACGATGTTCGGGTTGAAGGGAAATCTGGAGCAGCAAGTCGCCACGGCGGCCGCCGAGAGTGGCCACAAGATAGCGGACTTGCCGAGTCAGCGAGGCGAGTCCGTGGCTCGGGCCAATCTGCGTTTCATTCTGGCTAATCCCAACGTTTCCTGCGTCGTGCCCGGCATGGAGATCCCGAGCGAGGTGGAGGAGAACGTATCAGCTTCAACTGGTCCACTTACTAATGCGGACCTCGATCTTATGCAGAAGCATGTTGCTTTCAGGCTGCCCGGCCCGGAATACGCCTGGCTGCATGACTGGCGCATCTTATGACAGAACCGGCTGCGTCTCTGCCGGCGTGTTGGGCCTACCGTAGGAACGCCACTACGCGGGTTAAGGCAGGCCCAAGCACGCAGTTGATCTTCCGCGCCTGAGTGGCATGCCTTCGTTCCAGGCGTATGGCCGCGTGGAACGCGTGGCAGCCGTTCAACAATGATTTCTGAAAGGAGTCTCCATGGTCACAGTTCGTATGCTCGCAACATTTCTCCTAACCGTAGAAGTATTGTTTGTGCTCCACGCTCAGCCCCCGCAACGTCAAAGTGAGAATCCCACACAGATAGAGTATCTGTTGTTGGGGGACGCAACCCGAGGCGCGGGGGAACCGATGATTGCGGTCGACCCCACCGACCCCCAAAATATCGTGGTCACTGCGATGGGTGGCCTGTATGGGGCGCCGAGGGGCCCCCGGTCGACCATTCCTTGGCTCGCAGTGACAAATAACGGCGGCGTGTCGTGGAAGATCGGGGAGTTGCCGATTCTTGACGGCGCCTATCCACGCTGCCCGGACCCTGTGACCGAGGTCACAAAGGAGGGCACATTTATTGCAGGGTGCGGACCGCGGGAAATCTACGGCAGCCAAATTGGAACGTCGGCCATCATGATGTCCGCTGATAAGGGGCAAAGCTGGGGGCCGCGAGTGCACATGATCGATGCCTTTGCCCCTGCGCGTTTTGCCCCGGGGCTGAAGCCCGCAATGCAAGGGTCTTCTCCCTGGGACCGACCTTTCATCTTAGTCGACGATGCAACCAAAGTCATTTACGGCGTAGCCGTGGGCGGATTGACGACGACGGACGCTGGACCCGGACAAACACGCAGTCAATCATATATAACCGCCTCTACGGACAACGGAAAGAGCTTTGGGACAATCTATGCCTGGGATTCGAAGGATTATCCTGAGATGAGCCGCGGCGCGGGGGCTGCCGCCGCGCATGGAGCGGCTGCCGTTCTCTACGTGGCGAGTAAAGCCCCTGCACAGGAGAATGCGACGTGCCCGTGCACAGTCTTCGGACTGAGCCGCGATCAGGGCAAGACCTTTAGCTATCATGTGCTAAAGAATGTTCCTCCGCCAAGAGGTGGGGCTCCAGGGGGCCGTCCTTTAGAGTCTGCTGCCGGTGCTGCGGGTCCAGGCGGCGCGGGCGCAGGGCGCGGCGCTGCAACTCCTGCCGAGCTTCCGGCCGCGGACGTATCGCGTAACGCAACGGCCCCTGAGGGAGCGACCATAGTCATTTTTACGGATAATTCGCTTACAGCAGACCCGACCACGCCGGGCCGATTTGCGATCCGGCTCATGGTTGGAGGCTCCAAACCGTACTGGGAAGTTATAGCCACTGACGACTACGGGGCCACCTGGTCAGCTCCCGTTTCAGCAGGATCCTCTCCAGAAGCAGTCAACTATGCGAAGACCACCATGAAGTATTCCCGCGATGGCGTCCTGGGATTATCTTGGAAGGCCGTCTACGCCGACAGATCGTTCGATGTATGGGCTTCGATCTCGCGCGATGGCGGCAAGACCTTCAGCAATCCGTTGCGGGTGAGCCGTGCGAAGTCGCCGGGTTCGGTTCCCGTAAAGGGAGGGGGCAACGACGACAATTCGGACATTGCATTCGACAAGGACAACATCCACATGGTGTGGGGCGATTTCCGTAGCGGATTCTTGGGCAGCTGGTACGGCAAAGTGGCCCTGTCGGCATTTGAGTTCCCGAAGCGTTAGTTGAGATCCGGCGGAGTCTTTTGACCCGCACGGGTGAAGGCGCGAGACAGAGAACTAATTGAAATGAAAGAAGTTGTAATTATGGCATCGAAATTGAAACCGTATCTGGTCTTTGGAATGCTTCTAGTTTGGGGCGTGATTACTCTGATCGCGCAGGATGGCGACGCACTGAGGCCCGATTCCGAGATCGTCGCGGAACAGTACCTGCTCGTCGGAAGCGCATCGCCCGGGCTCTGCATCTTGATCTGTATTCGGTCGACCCTGCAACCGCAGCACGGCCCGTCATCGTGTGGTTTCACGGAGGCGGCTGGTCTGCGGGAGATAAGTTCCCCTCATCGGCAACTCGCCTAATTGCGGACGGGTATGCGGTGGCCAGCGTGGAATATCGCCTGAGCGGCGAAGCGAAATGGCCCAGCCAGGTCTTCGATTGCAAGGCCGCCATTCGCTGGCTCCGCGCCAATGCCCAGAAGTACAATATCGACCCCGCCCACATCGGTGTTTGGGGCGCCTCCTCGGGCGGTTATCTCGCGGCGCTCTTGGGCACGACGGGAGATGTCAAAGAGCTGGAAGGTGATGAAGGCAACCTGGATCAATCCAGCAAAGTACAGGCGACGGTCGATTTCTTCGGCCCCGTCGATCCAGTCAAGACGGATGCGGCGGCGGCCAAGACGAAGTACAGTTCTCCCGAGTTGGCCTTCGCCGCTTTGTTTGGCGGACCGTTGGCCCAGAATCAGGATAAGGTCAAAGCGGCCAATCCGATCACCTACGTCTCGCGAGAAGACGGTCCGTTCCTGGTGGTCCATGGCACCGCCGATCCGCTGGTGCAACCGCAGCAGAGCGAGATGCTGGTGTCGGCTCTGAAGAGAGCCGGCGTGGACGCCTCGCTCGAACTGGTCCCCGGTGCCGATCACTCCATCAACAAGATCTACACGCGGTGGATCGAGGAGACTGTTGCCACCTTCTTCGACGCGAATCTTCGCGGCGGTAAGCGTCAGCGAACTTCGATTGATGATTTGCCCATTCCGCCCGAGTTCTTGTCGGACCCCGTTGCCGAGGAATACGCCCCCACTCTCTACAAAACGTATCCGACCCCTTCTGGCGGGTCGTACCAGCAGGGCAGCTACCGGGTTTATCTACCCCCAGACTACGAAACGAACAAGGTGCGCCACTATCCGGTCATCTATTACCTGCACGGCATCAACAATAACTCTCGGACGGGAATAGTCTCCGGATACATTCCGCGCCTGGATGCGGCCATTCGCGACGGCGTGATGCCGCCCGTGATCGTGATCGTCGTCCAGGGACTGAATGCGAGCTGGTACATCGACTCTACGGACGGCAAGTTCCCGATGGAGTCAGTGATCATCAAGGACTTGATTCCGCATGTGGACGCGACCTATAGAACGATCGCCAAGCGCGAGGCACGAGCCATCGAAGGCCATTCCATGGGAGGTTTCGGAGCCCTGCGCCTGGGATTCAAGTATACGGAGACGTTCGGATCGGTAGCCTCCTTTTCCGCTGCGCTCGTCGACTCCGCTCCTACAAAAGAGACGCCGCAGGCAATGGTGGAGAAGAACGCCGACAAGATTCGCGGCCGCACCAGTATTCGAATGTTCGTCGGCGATCAGGACAGCCTCAAGGGCGTTAATGATGCGTTCAACCAACTACTTACAAAACTGAATTTGGCGCATTCGTTCGCTTTGTCGAAAAGCGCGCCGCACGCCGTAAAAGAAGTTCTAGCGCGGCTCGACACCGATCCTTTCGAGTACTACGCGAAGGTGTTTGCCAACGTGAAGTAACCCAGCTTATCAGCCGGGAACCGTTCGCCGCAAAGTGCGCATGGAAGCTAGCCCCGAACTCAGCAGGGTCATGCTCGAGCGTGACGCGAGCTCCCTGTCTTGGCAAACGCTGGGCTCAATTAGAGGAGATACAAGTCTTGGATCCCATCTCCAGGCGAAAATTGGCGCAAATGGATGCAATATTAAAGATACTTCTTGACAACCCCAGTATTTTGGGATAATTTTCTATTCTGTAGCTTAAATTTCACTTTCGGAAAAAGCAACGATCCTAGCGTCGATGCGCGATGTTCGCACGGATCCCGTGCGAGGCGTGAAACCCGATTTCGTAGCGAGGAGACAACGATGAGACATCTAGTCCGGCCTTCAGCCCTGTGGCTTGGCCTGTTGGCTTGCGGCCAACTATTTGCCCAGGGCGGCAACGGTAGTATCAGCGGAACTGCGACGGACACGTCCGGAGCGGTTGTCCCGAACCTGGGGGTCACCGCCAAGAACGTGGCGACTGGCGTCGTAAGTCACGCGACTACCAGCTCTGTGGGTGTTTACAACTTTCCCACCCTTCAGCCCGGCCCCTACCAGCTCACGGGCGAAGCCGTTGGCTTCCAGAAGCTCGTCTACAATGACATCCAACTGAGCATTGAAGCCCAGTTGACGATCAATTTCCCGCTCCGGGTGCAATCCGGGGCCGAAGCCGTTGAAGTCAACGCACAGTCGGAGTCGGTGGCTGTGGATTCAACCGCGACGATTGGCGGTGTGATCAGTAATCAGCGAGTCAACGAACTGCCGTTGCCAGACCATAGCGTGCTTGGGCTTCTCAACTCAACCGCAGGTGTCAGTGGAGGAGGCAGCAACATCGATGGCGGTCGCGACGGCGCACTGAACCTGACGCTCAATGGCATCAACGTCCAGGGCCAACGCAACGACACGGGCGCCAGTGCGACGACCTTCTTCAACAGCGTCGATCTGATCGACGAAGTCAGAGTGGTGACCGCTCCCGCTGACGCCGAACTCGGGCGCGGCACGGGACAGGTTTCGCTCACGATGCGCTCCGGCGCGAATGCATTTCACGGCAGTGCCGTCGAATCATTGCGCAATACGGCGTTGAACGCGAACGATTTTTTCAACAACCTGAACGGTATTAAGCGACAGATTCTAAATCGCAACCAGTTTGCGGCCCGCCTCGGCGGCCCGATCATCAAAAACAAGGCGTTTTTCTTCTTTCTGTACGAAGGGCAGCGTCAGAGCTCGTCATCGCCGACCACTCAAACGGTATTGACGGCTCAAGCCCGGCAAGGAATCTTCCGCTATTTTTCCGGCGTCCGCAACGGCAATGTCCTAGCCGCCGTGCCGACCGTGGATGCATCGGGCAATCCTGTTCAGCCGGCCGGCGGCGGTGCCCTGCAGTCCGTGAATCTCTTCGGGGTGGATCCGTTACGTACCAGCGCCTCGGCCGCGGTCGCGGCGCTCATAAATGCCTCGCCGCTCCCTAACAACTTTCAGGCAGGCGACGGATTGAACACGGCGGGTTACCAGTGGAACCAGCCCTCTTACTCGAACCGCGACGATTACGCGCCTCGCATTGACTACCACTTCAACGACATGCACAGTCTTAACTTTTCGTTGCAGCGGGAGACCAGCAATACTCCCTATGTAGCGGCGAAGTACCCGGGCTCGCCCACGGACTCCACCCTCGTCAACCGCAGCACCTTTGCGTCTCTGCAATTCACGTCTGTCATCACATCGACTATGGTGAACGCTTTCTCAGCGGGTTTCCAGCATCCCTATCAGTTCTCGCTGGCGCCGCCGCTTTCGGCGCAAGGAAACAAGCTCCTCGCGGTTGCGCCCAACAGCGGCGTAAAGTACATCATCACGCCTACTAGCTTTACGGCTCCGCTTGCGGCCATCAACACCACCTCCAAGAATGTGAACCCGTATTACAGCGTCGGCGATGCGGTGACGAAGAGCGTAGGGCGGCACACTTTCAAGGGCGGGTTCGAGTATCACTGGCTCTATTCGAACTCTTACAACAGCAATACCAACGTTACGCCGCAGGCTGTCCTTGGAGCGGGGTCAGCAGCAGTGACCGGCGTTAGCGCCCTCCCGGGAATTGTGGCGAATCAGACGCTCGCGCAGAACATTCTCACCGACCTCGCGGGCTCGGTTACGAGTGTGGCTCAGACCTTCATCGTGGGGGACTCCAAGAACCCGCAGTACCTCCCCGGATACCCCAATTTGCGCATCTGGGAATCGCGCGAATCGGCGGGCTTTTTCAAGGACGACTTTAAGCTTAGCTCCAACCTCACCGTGAACCTTGGAGTCCGCTGGGAGTACTACGGAGTCCCATGGGAACAGCGCGGCGTTGCAACAGGGCTCGTGGGCGGTTCGGCCGGGTTGTTCGGTATTTCGGGAACAAACCTTGCGGCGGAGTTCCAGCCCGGCGCCAGCGGCGGTTCCATGACACAGACTCTACCGATCGGGAAGAACTCTCCAAACTCGGGCCAAAAGCTCTACGCCGACGACTGGAATAACTTCGCGCCAGCAGTAGGGTTAAGCTGGAGCGTACCATACTGGGGCAAAGACAAGACGGTGCTCCGAATGGGTTATTCGATCAACTACATCAAACCGCCCGCGTTTAAAGCCATCGACACATTTATTGACAACCAGGCGGGCGCACAGACTAACGTAACCTATGCACCTTCGACGTATACGAGTCTGTCGCAAATAAGCCTGCCGCTAACGCCTACCAGCGCTCCCTTTGCCGTGGTCCCGTTCACCGATCGAACTCAGAATGTCGGCGCCTACGACAACAACTTCAGAACAGGGTATGCCCAAAACTATAACGTGTCGATTCAACGGGAGTTGCCGTTCAGCTCGAATATTGCAGTTAGGTTGGTCGGTAGCAAAGGCTCGAAGTTGCAGCAAACATTCGATATCAACGAAGCCAACATCTTCAACAACGGGATTCTGAACGCGTTTCAGATTACTCAAGCAGGCGGCGACGCGCCCCTGTTCAACCAGATCTTTAATGGCCTGAACCTGGGATCCGGAGTGGTCAATGGAACAACCGTAACCGGGTCCGCCGCATTGCGGGCGAACTCGACTACAGCGGCGTTCTTCGCTAACAATGATGTCGGCAGTTTTGCGAATTACCTCAACACGACCACCAATTTCACCGGCGTCGCTGGGGGCATTCTCAGCCACGCTGGTCTGCCGCAGAATTTCGTCGTGGTGAATCCTCAATATGCTTCATCGCTCGGTACTCCGGGACCCGGGGCAACGGTAGGCGCGGCCTTCGTGTGCAGTTGCGTGAATTCCACCTATAACTCGGCCATCGTGGAATATAGCAAGCGCCTTTCGCACGGCTTTGGCCTTCTGGCCAGTTACACCTACAGCAAAGCGTTGGGCGTATCCGAAGGCGGCACTTACCCGACCAATTTTCGGACGATCAGGAACATGTCGTTGGATAAGCATGTCCTGTCCTTCAATGAAAACCGAGTCCTCAAGATAAGCGGAACGTACCAGCTGCCTTTCGGCCCGGGGAAACCGTTTGTAAACGGTCATAATCCGGTTCTTGGCCGCATTGCGGGGGGATGGCAGATTGGAGCGATTTACACGGGGTACTCGGGGGCGCCGCTTAGTCTCACTTCCGCAACGAGTTCTTTCAATCAGCAGACAACGATCAACACACCTTTCGCAACGCAGGCATTCTCGCCGTCCACAGGCCAGGTGCAGATGGTCGGCAATGGTGTTGTTTACTTTGCCGGGCTGCATCAGATAACCGACCCGAATGTAGCAAATTTGACCTCTCTGCAGGGCCTCCAGGCCAAAAGCACTATGCTGGCGATCGCCAATGCTCAGGGACAACCGGTCCTGGCCAATGCGACGCCGGGAGTGCTCGGCAACCTGGCAATCAACTTCCTGACCGGTCCAAGCATATGGAACCTGGATCTCAATCTCTTGAAGAACATTATGATTAGGGAGGGCCTGAGACTGGAACTGAGGATCGATGCGCTGAACGCGCCTAATAACGTCCAGTTTTCAAACCCGGTGTCGGATATCAATAATATCAACTTCGGCCGCATCACCAGCACCAACGGATCGTCTCGAGTGGTGGTCGGCAACTTGCGCGTCACTTTCTGAGGTGTGCTTCAGCGACGACTAGGCAGGCTCACAGTTGAGAGCCCGGCCACCGAGCACGAGCTGACGATGGCGAAGCTCTACGCTTGGCTGGACGGCAATGGCAAGACGCCACGGGAGCAGGTCGTGAAGGTGAGGTTGCGGGAGATGTTGGGCCTGGTGCAGAGTAAATGACGGCGGGGGGCCCTTCAATTAAGGTTGTCGCCGTCGGCTCCAAGGCACCGTGAAACCATACGTCCAGACCCAATGCAGTGCCTACGGGCGCGGACTAGGGCTGGCGTAAGCTGCGCTGCGGGGACTTCGGCATCATGACGAGGGCTGCGCGACGCCCTTATGCATGTAAACTCGGACAATCCATCGAGCTCTTTGAAAGCCGAATATCAAGTGGGAGTCCCCGCTTTCGAAATCTCCCTGCGTGGTTAACACGCCGGAGAAAATGCCTCTCCAGGTTTTCTCCATTTGCGTGTTCGCAATAGGGTTGCAGTCGGAGCAAGGCACCTCCGTAGCGCTATCTGCGGACGGGAATACGGCCATCATCGGTGGACCTGGTGACGGTGGGCCTGGTGAGAACAACGTGGTCGGAGCAGCGTGGGTGTACACGCGCTCGGGCAGCGTGTGGAGCCAGCAGGGCGGCAAACTCGTCGGCACGGGTGCTGTCGGGGGTTCAGCGCAGGGCCAGTCCGTGGCGATATCTGCGGACGGGAACACCGCCCTAGTGGGTGGACCTCGTGACGACAACGAAGCCGGCGCAGTGTGGTTTTATACACGCTTGGGCAGCGTGTGGGCCCAACAGGGCAGCAAACTCGTCGGCGCGGGTGCCGCTGGGGATCTCTTGGGCACCGCAGTGGCGCTATCTGCGGACGGCAATACGGCCATCATCGGTGCGCCCGGTCACAACAACAACGCTGGAACAGCCTGGGTGTTCACGAAGCAGCCTACTCGTCCAGCGTTTCCCTGACCCGCTCCGCTATCACCGCCGGATCCTCATCCGCAGTGAAGAACACGGTCCGCTCGAATCCCTGCGGCCCTGTGATTCGCACCTTGAACCCGCCACGGAACGGATCGGCTGCGATCCAGGCTTCGTACGGAGTGCTGACGTGCTTCCCGCCAGCCTCGACTGCCGCTTGAACATGCTCGCGCCGAGTGGCAACGAGTCCTTTGCACTCAAATACGGTGATGGGCACTGCGCGGTTACGACCTCGCAGATTTCATTGCGCGGACTGCCGCCCAGCGGGCCTTTTGGGCAGCCGCCATTTTCTTACGAACTGCTGCCGAGAATTTCCGTCGCTTGCCCGAAGGAGCTGTCTCCGCGGTGACGCCACCGGAACCCTTAAGTTGGCTTCGGATCTCGGCCATCGCCTGTTCAATCTTGCTGATTTGGGCTGCGTAGCCTATTAGTGCTGCTTCGAGGAGTTCGCGGTTAGATGGCATCGAAGCAAGTTTATCACTGGTGAGCCAAAATTCGTTTGACTAATGATCGCAACAGGTTATCCGTTAGGGTGCGCAATAACCGCTCCCCTTGCAAAACAGATCTATGTAGAATTGTCTTTAGTCGTCCCAACCCGGCCGGGCGACAATTCGGAGCACCTCAGAGAAGAATGCCAGATTCGCCATTCTCCAGCGAGCATCGAGAGCGATTCCGAGAACTACTGACGGTGGGAGAATTGTACGCTCTGAACTCCCACGACGACA
>Ga0182030_10005939_pt1 | contig 25848 bp, 23 predicted proteins | sample 812S3MmetaG_FD_121299 | JGI IMG/M metagenome (GOLD analysis project Ga0182030, IMG submission 121299) | Permafrost microbial communities from Stordalen Mire, Sweden - 812S3M metaG (Illumina Assembly) | ecosystem: Environmental > Terrestrial > Soil > Wetlands > Permafrost | place: Sweden...
GAGGTGCTCAGCAGAAAGGCCGCCGTGGTGACCAAGTCGCGTACGGGTTTGGAGAATTGGCTGCGCGGCATGCCGGGATGCACGATTTTGCAGGGCCACGCGCGATTCGAGTCCGCCAGTCACGTGAACGTCGGCGATCAGCTGCTCGAATCGAATCGCATTTTCATCAATGTCGGCGGCCGTCCCAGCATACCTAAGCTGCCGGGTATCGAATCGACACCCTACCTGACCAGTTCTTCGATCCTCGAACTCGAGAGTTTGCCCGAGCATCTCATCGTAGTCGGCGGCAGCTACATCGGTCTCGAGTTTGCGCAGATGTACCGGCGCTTCGGCAGCCGGGTTACTGTGATCGAAAAGGCGCCGCGTCTCATCCACAAAGAAGACGAAGATGTTTCCGCTGCGATTCTCGCCATTTTGGAGTCCGAGGGAATCACGGTTCGCACCGACGCCGAATGCATTAATTTTCGGAGAAGCGCAGACGACATCGTAGCCGGGGCGCGCTGCTCCGCGGGCGCGCCGGAAATCGTGGGCTCGCACGTGTTGCTTGCGGTTGGCCGGCGGCCCAATACCGACGACCTCTCGCTCGAGTCAGCGGGCATTGCGACGGATGAACACGGCTACATCCTGGTGGATGACGAACTTCGAACCAACGTGCCGGGAATCTGGGCCCTCGGCGATTGCAATGGCAAAGGGGCCTTCACCCACACCGCGTACAACGATTTCGAGATCGTTGCGGACAATCTGTTGAAGACAGGCGTGCGCCGAGTTAGCGATCGGATTTCCTGTTATGCACTCTATATCGATCCGCCCCTGGGCCGAGCCGGCATGACCGAAACTCAAGCACGGGAGAACGGCAGAATTATCCGCATCGGCACGCGACCAATGACGCGCGTCAGCCGCGCGGTGGAAAAAGGCGAGACACAAGGATTCATGAAAGTCATCGTGGATGGTGCCAGCGACGCCATTTTGGGCGCGAGTATCCTCGGCGTCGGCGGCGACGAGGCCATCCATGGCGTGTTGGATGTCATGTCGGCGAAGGCCCCGTACACCACCTTGCAGCGCACGATGCATATCCATCCGACGGTCTCCGAACTGATACCCACGGTTTTGGGTGAACTCAAGGCAATACCCAGACAGGTTGCTGCCGACGCGGATTCGGGCTGAGAACGTTGAATTCACCTGGACGGCGAGCCCCCTGCTGAAACCGACCCGTCGGTCTATCGACTTGGCCTGACGAAGCGCCGCGCCAACGCGGGCAACACGAACAGGTTCAAGACGGTGGAAGACAGCAACCCACCCAGCACGGTAATGGCCATGGGTCCTCCGATCTCTTGTCCCGGCCGGTTGATCCCGAACGCCAACGGCGCCAAACCCAGCGCCGTCACCGCGGCAGTCATTAGAATCGGGATGAAGCGCTCATTCGCACCTCGTATCACGAGATCGACGTCCCACGCCGCGCCCTCAATATTGACCAGATGCTCGTAATGAGCGAGTTGCAAGATCGCATTCCGCGCGCTGATCCCGAACACGGTGACGAGGCCCACCACCGTACCCAACGAGATGCCAATTCCGGTGGCTGCGATCGCCAGTACGCTGCCAATCAAGCTGAAGGGCAGATTCGCAAGCACCAGCCAGCTATTCGAGCGCCATTGAAACGACATGAACAGAATCATGACGATCAAGGCGAATGCCAGCGCCGAATACAGCAGCAACTCGTTTCGCGTCTGCAGCTCCGCCTCGGCGGCTCCGGTGTATTCGATGAACACTCCTGGCGGAAGCGTCACGGATCGTGCGATGCTCTGTTGCGCTTGCTGAACGATTTTTTGCAGGTTGCCTTTGCCCACGTTGAAAGTGACGCTGATACGCCGCTGGCCGCCATCGTGCTCGATGCTATAGCGATCTTGGGTGATCGATACATGCGCAATCTGCGACAGGGGTATGGGGCCTGAGCCGCTGGTGATCATTAATTTCGCCACCTGCGTAGGCTCGTGCCGCAAGATATCCGGCAGCAACAACACGACGTCGACCGTGCGGATTCCCTTGAAGGTCTGACCCACCAGCGATCCCGCATAAGCCGCTTGGATCGTGTCGAGCACGTCCTGTACCTTCAGTCCCGCGGCGGCCAATGCTTGCGGCATGAGTTCGATGGCGATCGCGGGCGTGCCGCCCTGCTTTTTGAACTGCAGATCCACGACTCCCGGCACGGTGCCGAGAACCGCAACGATCTTATCGCCGGTGGCATCCAATGCTTCCAAGTCGTCCCCAACCACTTTCACCGCGACTTGCGCCGTTTCGCCGTTCAGGCTTTCGCTGATGCGATCACCGAGGAAGGTGACCACTTCGCTCTGCAATCCCGGATAACCTTTCAGTATCATGCGCAACGCCTGCTGCGCCTCGTTTTGATCTACGCTCGAATCTTCTGTCAATTCCACGTGAAATTCGCTCTGATGCGGCCCCCAGGTATCCTCGCCCAGTTCAGCCCTGCCGACCTGCTGCTCGATGCTCTTTACATAGGGCAACGCCAGCACTTCGGCACTGATGCGCTTGCCCATGTCCAACGTCTCCGCCAACGAGGTGCCGGTGATCGCGCTCGACACCTGCATGACGAAATGTCCCTCGCGAAAATCAGGCATGAACGTGCCGCCGAGGAACGGCAGCGCTGCAAGCGCCCCAATCACGCATGCGACGAGCAACGTCGACACCATGCGAAAATTCGCAGTCACCCCGTACACTGCCGAGCGCTGCCAGCGTTTGAGATGCACCAACCAGCGCGCCTCCGGCCGCACGTCGTGGCGCCGCAATAGCAGCGCGCACAATGCCGGCGTGGATGTCATGGCGACCAGCAGCGACGCAATGACTGCAAATATGAATGCCAGCGCCAGGGGGCCCACGAAGCGGCCTTGCACGCTGGAGGTAAACAATTCCGGAAGAAACACCGCGATCACGACCGCCGTTGCATAGATGACCGGTCCGCGCACTTCAAGCGATGCATCGAGCACCACCTCGAGCCTCGGCTTCGGCTGAGCCAGCTGGCCGTTCTCACGCAGTCGACGCAGAATATTTTCGATGCCGATGATGGCGTCGTCCACCAGAACGCCCAGTGCGACGGCGAACCCGCCGAGCGTCATGGTGTTCAGCGTATAGCCCATGCGATCGAGTACCGCGATGGCCGCCAACAGCGACAAGGGAATCGCGGTAAAGGCAATGAGCGCCGCTCTAACATCACGCAAGAAGACATACAAGATCGCCAGAATGAGCACTCCGGCGATGGCGAGGGATTTTTCCAAATCGTCGAGCGCACGCTCGATGAAGTTCGCGGGGCGATGCAGAGCCGGATAGAGCGTGATGCCCTGCCCTTGCAACGAGGGCGCAAGATCGCTGAGCGCTTTTTCCACCGCCAACGTCGCGGTCAGGGTATTGGCGCCATATTGGCTCGCTAACGACATCATGACGGCGGGTTTTCCCATCACCAGGGCGTCGCCCGATTTCAAGGCGGGTGCGATCGTCACTTGGGAAAGATCGCGCATCAGTATAGGAGTTTCATTGCGCTCCTCGACGACGGCTTGCCGGATGGCGTCCAAGTCTGGCTGCGGCGTCGGCGATTCGATGAGCACTCGTTGTGTCGGCAGATCGATGAACCCCGCACCACGCATGGGTAAGGATGCATGCGCGGCATCCGCGAGTTGGGTGAGCGTGATTCCGTAGCTTGCGAGCTTCACCATGTCGGGCTGGATCTGTATCTGCCGAACCTGGCCACCGAATACGATCACGTGCGCGACGCCGGGCACCGCGAGCAGGCGCGGCTTGATGATCCAATCGGCAACGTCGCGCAGCGCGAACGCGTCCAACTTTTCCGACGTCAGCCCGATCTTGAGCAGGTCCATGGTACTCGACACGAGCGGCGAGAGTTTTGGCGTTCCGACGCCGGCGGGCAGCGAACTTCCCAATTCGGACAAGCGCTCGGAGATGCCTTGACGGGCAACGTGAACGTCGATTGCGGAGTTGAAAGTGATGGTGACCACGGAAAGTCCCGGTATCGATTCCGAGCGCAGCGTTGCCAAGCCCGAAGCACCATTCACCGCGTTTTCGACCTGCCTGGTCACCAATTCCTCGACCTGTTGAGGCGCGAAACCGGGCGCTTCCGTTTGGATATCGACCTGTGAGGGAACGAATTCGGGAAAAACATCGAGCGGTGCGCGCATCGCGCCCCAACATCCAAGTACCAATGCGAGCACGCTTAAAGCGGTGACCGCACCGAAGTGCCGCACACACAGACTGACCAGGGCGCGCATGAGGTTAGTCGGCGTCCCCGCCGGAATTCGATTCTTGCGCCAGGAGTTGCGCAGCGCCTTTTGTGACCACATTATCTCCGGCTTTGACGCCCTCGGTCAGGAAATACCCGCCCTCCCACGGCCGGTGAGTGTCAATCTCCGTTCTCAGGTAGGTACCGGCCTTTTCTTCGAGGTAACACCAGTACTTGCCGTCGCTGATCACGACCGCGGGCTGCGGAATCACCACGCCTGCTTCGGTGCCACCGACAGGCGCCCAGACAAGGATGCGCTCGCCTTCGCCCACATCGGCGCCGCTCAAAACGGCGAAGAAACTGCGGCCAGGCACGTTGGCGTCCGCGGGTGCCTCCCATATCGTCGTCATTTTCCATCGCTTGCCCGATACCGAACCTATGCGCGCCGCAAGCAGGCTTTTCGGCATGTCCCCGGGCAACGCGCCGATGGGGAACGTCAGGCGCACCAGCTTGGGGTTGCCGTCGGCGAGTCCGTGCAGCAACGCCATATTGCCGCCGCCTCTCCACGGCGGTTGCAGTCCGAACGTTGCTGACAGCCGTTGTTTCGCCAGCGCCAGAGCGGCATCATCCACTTCCGCTTGGCGGGCGCTGGCCTCCTCGGTGTCCGCGGACACGGCGCCGGCGGTACCCGATAAGCGATGCGCCCTTGCCAGAGCTGAGCGACTCTGCTTTTCCGTCGCCTGTGCACTGATGAGTTCCGCCAACCCCTGCGCGATGGAATCATGCGCGATCACAGTGCCGTAGCCGGACGCTTCATCCGCGTATTCCGCGGGCTTGAGCGCACTGGTTTCCAGACCGATTTTCTCGACCTGCTCCTGCGACAAGCTAACTTCGCCCTCTTTCTTCCTGTCGGCAGGTGCTTTGTCCGTGCTGGAATGCTGGGCGTCTGCGCTCGGCTGCGAGTCGTTCTCGCCTACGTTCTTGTGGCAGCCGCTCATTCCAAGCAGCGCTGCACACAGCAACACGGCCAGAAACGCACCGCGCGGTAATTCGCCTGCTTTCACCGCATATCCTTGGCGGAAACCGGTGACCGCGGCGTTTGCCAACCGCCGCCAAGCGCCTTGCACAGGGCCACCAAAGCTCGGAATCGCGTCAATTTGTACTGACTGAATTGATCGCGCGCCGTATACAGCAAGCGCTGCGCCTCGAGGACGGTCAGAAAATCGCCGGCACCTTCCTTGTAGCGCAATGATGCGCCCTCGAAAGCCCGCTCACTTTGCGTGAGGCGCTCCTCTTGGGGAAGCCGAGAATCATCGAGATGCCGGAGCGCGTTCAACGCGTTCTCGACGTCCACCAGAGAAGCGAGAATTGCGGCTCGATAGGCCACGATCAATTCCTCGTCCTTTGCCTGCGCTTCGGCGCGCGCCGCGCGTAACCGGCCACCGTCGAAGATCGGCTGCGTCAGCGCGGCGCCGAGATTGAGCGTGGGACCCACGCCGCTCAAGCTGATCACCGCCGCATTCAAGGCTGGATTCTGTACCCCGCCGCCGGCCGTGAGCGTCAACGATGGAAATAGCGCCGCACGCGCGACCACGAGATCGGCATTAGCCGCGCGCAAGTTCGCCTCAGCCATGAATACGTCCGGGCGACGCGTCAGTAGCTCCGACGGCATGCCTGAGGCGACTCGCGGCTCCATCAATGCATCGAGCGAGCGGGCCTCGACGACAAAATTCTCCGGCTCTCGCCCCAGCAAAAAAGCCAGGGATGCCAGCGTCTCTGATTCCTGTTGTTGCAGCTCCGGGATCACCAGGGACGCAGCGGCCAGCGTCGCCTTTTGGGTTGCCAAATCGACCGGATTGGACACTCCCGCATCGAAGCGTGCCTGAATCACATCCAGCAGTTGCTTGGCGGCGTCTCGATTAGATATGGCGATGCCGAGCCGCTGGCGCAACGACAAGATCTGAAAATATGTATCGGCGACGCCCGCCAACGAAGTCAGTGCCAGCGTATCGCGATCGGCGCGACTTGCCGCCGCCAAGGCGTTGGCCGAGCGTGCCGCGGCACGATTCTTTCCCCAAAAATCCACCTCGTAGCTCGCCGACAGGAGTGCCCCCCAGTCCGTCTCGTGGGCGCTGCCGTTGCTCGAATGACCCGCTAAATAGTTGCCATTTCCACCCAAATCGACGCTCGGCAGAATCGCCGCTCCCGCTTGCCGGGCACGCGCGTCCGCCTGCAAGACGCGAGAGCGAGCCATCCCCAAGTCCATATTGCTGGCCGCGGCCTCCTCGACGAGGGCCGTGAGCTCCGAGCTTCCGAAGGTTGCGTACCAATCCTTGCTCGGCCAGCCCTTTTCGCTCTCTGTTGTTTGCGCGGCAAACGTTTGGGGCACCTCAGGCGGCGGCGCTTCCACTTCGTGCAGGGCACACGCCGTCGTGAAGATTGCCAAGGCGACAGCCGCGGCGCGCGGAATGATCCCGATCATGAAGGAAAACTTAACACTGCAACGGCGGCGAGATTTGTACGAATTAGTAACCGTTCAGCGATCGCAATTCACGGGGAAACGGACGTTGACCCGCAGGCCCGGGTGAGCGTCCGCGAGGTCGATTCCGCCATCGTGCAGTTGCACCACGGCAGAGACCAATGCGAGCCCCAGACCATGACCGGCAGTTGTTCGGCTGCTCGCGAGACGATAGAAGCGGCGAAACACCTTTTCAGTTTGATCCGCCGCAATGCCGGGGCCGGTGTCTTCCACAGAGAGGTATACCGTGTCCTGAGCGATGCGCATCAGAAGATGAATGGCAGTTCCCGATGGAGTGTGATGGATGGCGTTCTCGATCAAGTTCGTGAACATTTGGGTCAGCAGCTCGGCATCGCCTCGGACCTGCGCCCCGTCATCGAAATTTGCCGTCAGCTTGTGCGCATAGTCCTCCGCCACCGGTTGATACATGCGGAACACGTTCTCGCACAATTCGCTCAGGTTGACGTTCGCGAACTTGGCGAGTCGGCCGCCCGCTTCCACCTGTGAGATCCGCAGCAGCGCGGCGAACATGGAAAGAATCTGGTCGGCATCGACGATGGCACCCGCTATCGCCTGAGCATATTGCGTCGTGCTGGTCGATTCCGCCCGTGCATTTTCCAAGCGGTTTCTCAAGCGCGCCAGGGGCGTGCGAAGATCGTGGGCAACATCACTGGAGACCTGCCTCAAGTTCTCCAGCAGTGCGGCGATTCGATTCAACATGTCATTGATTGCGCTCGCGAGACGATCCCATTCGTCGTTGTATCCCTGCACCTCGATGCGCTCGTCAAGACGCCCCGCGATGATGCTCTTGCAGGCGCGCGCGACGGCGTCGACGCGCCGTGTAAAGCGCCTGCCTAGGAGCACGCCGGTGACGCTGGCAATGCCCAAAGCTCCCGCAGTTACCCAAATGAACGCATCGATGATGCGCTCACGTGTCACGGCGACCGGGCCTAGGTCCCGTCCGACAAAGAGGTAGGCGCCTTCGCCGATCGGCGTACCACGCCCCCGGATTCGGGTGTCTCGAAGCGTCGTCGTGAAGTCGCCGATTCGACGCGGCTGCGCGGGCAGATTGCCGGCCAAGACTGCACCCGACCCGTTCTCCAGAACCATGAAGCAATCCGGTCTGCTCGCGGTGCTGTACTTTACGTTTCCAAGCCGCTGCCTCACCACCTCGACCGCTTCGTCGATGCCCTCGTCGCTGAACCCGTTGAGGACGGTCTCGGTATCCGCATCGTTCGCCCGGACGAGCGTTTCGGTTTGTGTGTTGTCGACGATCCACAGCACCGTGCCCATCAGCGCGCCCGTGAGAACCAGGAACAGCGCCGAGAATGCTGCCGCCAGGCGAAAAGTGCCGGACTTGATGATTCTATTGACTCGCAAGCAACCGATACCCCTCGCCTCGGACCGTTTGAATCGGGTCCGTTGAGAAGCCTTGTTTCAAACTGGTGCGCAGGCGGCTGATATGGCTCTCGACCACGTTGGTGCCGGGGTCGAAGTACACATTCCAGACATTTTCGAGCAGCATCTTGCGCGTAACGACCCGGTCAGCGTTTTTCATCAGGTATTCGAGCAGACGAAATTCCTGCGGTACCAAGTCGATGTCTCTTCCATCGCGCGTCACCGTGCGCGCCAGCAAGTCCATCTCGATGGATCCTGCCGTCAATCTGGAGGGAGGATGCGTAGCCCGCCTGGTCAACACCCGAATGCGCGCCAGCAGTTCCGCGAAGGCAAAGGGCTTGGTCAGATAGTCGTCGCCACCGGCATCCAGCCCCGCGACGCGGTCATCGATCCCGCTCATGGTGGTCAAATAGATCACGGGAGTGTCTTTGCGCTGACGCAACGCTTTGACCAAATCCAGACCGTCCATACCCGGCAGCATTCGATCGACGATGAGGGCGTCGAAGTCCCCCGCCAACGCAGCCGCAAGCCCCTCACGCCCGTCCGAGTGGTGTTCGACGGCATAGTCACTCTCACGCAACCGCGCCAACAGCGTTGATGCCAATTCGCCATCGTCTTCCACCAGCAATAAACGTTTGCCGTTTGTTCCTGACATCGAACGGAATACTACCGCAGGTACGCCGATGGAGCTGATCCATTGCAGACGCTATTGCCCGCTCTGACCGATCCACCAGCTCGGCAATTGCCGCCACACGTCGGGGCGCGCATAGCGCTCATCGATCAAATGCAGGCTACCGCGGTCGGTGGTCGAGCGGATCACTCTGCCAGCTGCCTGCGTCACTCTCTGCAACCCCGGATACAAGTAAGTGTATTCGTGCCCGGCGCCGAATACCGCTTGTAGGCGTTGCGCCATCGCGTCATTGATCGCATTGAATTGCGGCAACCCCAAGGTCGCGATGAATGCGCCGATGAGCCGCTCTCCCGGCAGATCCACACCTTCGGCAAACGCTCCTCCCAGAACCGCAAAGCCGACGCCGTGGCCGCCGACGATGAATCGCGCGATGAACTCCTGTCGCTGCGCCTCGTTCATACGAGGATGCTGTCGCCAAATAGGAACTCTGGGACAGTGGTCTGCGAAAACCTCGAACAAGCTGCGCAAATACTCGAAGCTGCTGACGAAAGCCAGATAGTTCCCCGGCTGCGCGGCGTATTGACGGGAGATCAGGGAACAAATGGGCTTCAGCGAAGCCGCTCGCTGTCGCCACCGGGTGGAAATGCGCGACACGACACGGATCTTGAGTTGTTCGGCGCGGAACGGGGTCGCGACATCGAGCCATACCGCGTCCGGCGGCAGGCCAAGCATGTTTCGATAGAATTCTGGAGGGCTCAAGGTCGCGGAGAACAAAACGGAGCAGTGCGCGGCCTCGAGGCGGCCCTTGATGAATGGCGCCGGAACGACATTGCGAATGCACAAGGTGGTGCCGCTGATATCGAACAGGGAATGCTCGCCGAATCCCTCGGCGAGTTGGCAGAAACGCATGGCGGCGAAGTAGAAGCGCTCCAGATCCACGTTCATCCGATCGACCTGTTCTGCCGCAATGTCGGTGAGCCTTGAAACTACCTGCTGCAGCACATTCAACAGTGCAACCGGCAACTTTTCGATGAGCGTGTAGGGATCGGATTGCGCGTCGCAGAGATCGGTCCAAATTTGCGCAAGTCGTCGTAAATCTCGTTTGATCGCCGGCGGTGCCTGCCGAATGGCGCAGATCAGATCGCCTTCGCTCAACTCCATGGTGTGCATCAGACGTCCGCGCTCAATCAGGTTGTGCGCCTCATCCACGAGCAATCCAATCCGCCACTCATTTTCCACCTGCAAGCTGTAAAGCAAGCCGCCGCCGTCGAAGTAATAGTTATAATCGCCGATTACCACGTCCGCCCACCGCACCATCTCCTGGCTCAGGTAGTAAGGGCAGACCCGATGAGCATCGCCGACGCTGCGCAGCGCGGCCTGGTCCATGATCGGAGAGCCCAGCGCGGACGCGCGTGCGCTTGGGAGCCGATCGTAGAAGCCTTTTGCCAAAGGGCAGGAATCGCCATGGCAGGCGCGGTCTGGATGAACGCAAGCCTTCTCGCGCGCCACCAAATCCAGCACACGTAATGGAATATCTCGCGTTGTCTGCTGAAGCCGCTCGATGGCAGCGAGCGCCAACTTTCGCCCGGTTGATTTGGCCGCAAGATAAAAGATCTTATCGAGTTTGCCCTTGCCCATCGCTTTCAATAGCGGAAACAGCGTACCCAGCGTCTTGCCTATTCCCGTCGGGGCTTGCGCTAGAACGCATTGCCCCAAGTGGCAGGCTTTGTACGCTGCCTCTGCAAGCATTCGTTGACCGGCATGGAGTTTCGCATAGGGAAAGGCGAGAAGCTGCAGCGCGGCATTGCGTGACGATTGGTGTGCCGACTCGCTGGCCGCCCACACCGCGAACCGCTCACTGCTCGCAGCGAACCACGTCAGCAATACCTGCGCCTCGGCGCGCTCTTTCAAGATGTTCTCTTGCTGCGATTCGACGTCAAAATACACCAGGGCAAGCTCGATGTGCCGGCGCTCGTCGCGCATGCACAGCATCGCACCGTACGATTTAAGTTGCGCCCAATGCAAGGCACGATGATTGGACTTCATGCGGCTAAGATCGCCGCGAAAGGTTTTGAATTCATCCAGGCGATGCGCCCCGCTGTCATAGCCATCGGCGCGCCCGCGAATCATCAGAGTCCCCTGAGTTGCCGTCAGCGACAGTTCGGTCTGATATTTATTGCCGCGCCGCGCGGCTGCTTGAGCGTGGCCTTGCCTGCCTTGTTGTGCGCTGGGTGCGGGCGTAAAGCGCCTGTCCAAATCGCCCTGCTTCGCCGTGAATTCACACAGCGCTCGCACTGATATGGCATACGCCATTTAGGCGCTCTGCGCCCAGCGTACGTGGCATACGGCCACCGGCAATTCGTGCCGCATGCAGAATTCGATCCAACGCTGCTGGTTATCCTGCAGCCGATCACCCGGACCCTTCACCTCGATCATGCGATAGCGCTTCTCGTCGACCCAGAATTGCACCAGGTCAGGTAATCCAGAACGATTATCCGGTAGATTGCTCAGCAGGCGCTCGAAGTAATGGCGCAGATGCGCGGCTGGAATACATGCAAGGGCCGTGTCCAGCAAGTCTTCGCTGAGCACGCCCCACGAAACGAACGGCGATTGGATGCCGTGCTTGGCGCAAAAATTGTCCTTGATGATGTCCACGTAGACGCCTGACTCGAGCTGGTTGAAACATCGCTCGAAGAGCGCGCAGCGTCGCGCCCGGAAAGTGGGACTGAACAAGTCCATGGGACCCACCTGAAAGGCGTGAAAAAACGCACCGCTGAGGGGGGCGAAAATGGCCTCCCAACACAGCAAACCAAACAAGGAATTGATCAGGGTATTCTCGACGAAGTAGACCGGCGCTGCGGGTACCGCGACGAGCTTGAGCGCCAAAAGCTCAACCGACTCGCCGGCCTGCGGTGCGGGCACGATGAGATCCAAACGATCGGGCCTGAGTGGGAGCTTCCGAATGGTGCGCGGCAGCCTGAGTCGTCTTTCCAGCCTCCTCACGACACGCGCCAGTCGCTGCTCTTCCGCGCTGCTGTGCGGTGCTAGTAACGCGGCACGGGCCAACGCCAGCGCCTCGCCGTGTCGCGTATCGACCTCCAGCGCGCGGATTGCCCGCAGGCGTGCTCCAGGATGGCGGCATTCTTGATAGAGCGTCAACGCCTGTTCGCGCTCGCCCGCGACTTCATGCAGGCGTGCAACCTGATACAGCAGTTTTGCGCGCCGCGCTTCGAGCCATTCGTGATTTAGCGGAGCTCTTGGCAACTGCGAGAGCACCTCAGCCAAAGGTGCATCTTCATGCAGCCTGCGACGGCATTCGTACAGCAAAAAGAAGTCATCGATATCTTGGCGGGTGTGGAAGGCTCGCGACTCGCGCGACAAGGGCACCGCTTCATAGCGGAAAATGCCTAGATCCGCCAACACGAACTCAGACCATTCCTGCCGGAAATTGCCGAAAAATAATAGCCGCAAGTGCGTACAAAGCGCCGCCACCTTGACCAAGTACACAGGCTCGCTGACGCTGCCGCGCCACTCCTCGAAACATCGCGGCTCGCTCTGGGTGGCCCGCAACAAAACCAGAGCCTGCGCCTTGGAGACATTCGAAGACAGTCTTGGAAACAATTCGCTCAACTCCGCCCGGGTCACCAGCTTCACCAGTTCATCGATCGACAGCGGCGGTCGGGAATCGATCCATTGCAATTCGATCAACGGGCCGCAGGCGCGCGGAATGTTGCCGATCTCCGGATAGCGGATTTTGCTGGCGCGGAAACGCTGGCCTCGACGCATGATCAAACGCACCAGCAGCGCTTGCGAGGCGCGCGGCAATGACGCGAATTCCCGGATGAACACGGTTTCACGCTCCGACATGAGATCGCCATACCGTTCGCGCAGCCAATGCAAGGCGGATCGAAAATGATTCAGGTAGTAGAAAGCCGCGGATTGGTCTTGTTGCGTCGGGTGCGAAACACTCATGTGCGTGCCGTGTCTTGAATGCTCGCGACACATACTACACACGGCCCGCGATTCTGTAATCGACGTTAACGATATACAGTTCCCAATGGGGACGACTACTGTATAAGGGTTGCCGCTACTCTTGCTTCTTCACATTCACACTGGCAATCGTGTCGCAGACAAAACGCAGCTTATCGGCTATCGGCACCGACAAAACGAATGGATATGCGTCGGAGAGGCCCAGGCCTCGAGTTAGATTGTTGAGCACATAGGTCAACGTCTTCCACTCTTCGATCAAGTGGTCGAAGTCGCCGACATGTGCTCGCGTGGGCACAGGAGGCACCGACAGTTCGGGTTCATCGGGTCTTTGCGGCTTGACCGACAGCCCGACGAAATGCGCCGTCTCGAGCGCATCGACCATATGCATGACGTGCGCCCAGGATTCGGCCCAGTCCTCCCAAGGGTGCGTCGAGGCATACGCGCTGATGAAGTTGTCGGCCCAATTGGCCGGTGGACCCACCTCGTAATGCTGCTTCAGCGCGAGTTGGTAATCGACGCGCTCGTCGCCAAAGAGGCGCCGGTAGTCTCCGATTCTTTTGCTATCAGCGATCAACAGGTCCCAAAAATAATGTCCAATCTCATGTCTGAAGTGACCCAGTAGCGTCCGGTACGGTTCGCGGTGCCGCAAACGCTGCGTCTCGCGATAGATGTCATCGGTTTCGGCTACATTGATGGTAATTAGGCCGTTGTCGTGGCCGGTTAAGACCCGGCTTTGATCGCCGTTGGCGGTCACGCTATCGCTCAGGAACTTGAATTCCAAGCCGCTTTTTTCGTCCTGCAATTTATTGCGCAGTGGCAGATTGAGATTCAGCAGCGCGTACACGAGGCGCCGCTTCGCAGTTTCAAGTTTGACCCATGCTTCCGGGTTGCCGGGCACGTCCAAGTTCGGAATGGTGTGCGTCAGCAAACACGAACGGCACATCGACTCCGAATCATCGCTGCGCATGGCCCAATTGCACGCGCCATGGTCGCTGTAATTCGTGCACAGTTTGACGGTGTCGGAGTCGACGGCATCGCCTCGAACCGCTCGCCACAGTCCCTGCTCTGCGGCATCCAACGCGAGCATCTCGGCGCGATCCGGAAAAAAAGCCAATGTCCTACCACAGGAAAGACACTTCGTGTTTTCGAAAAAAATCAGCGCCTGGCACGCAGTACAGTGAAAGGTCTTCAAATTGGATCCAGCATTCAGGTCGGGTCATCACTATAACCCCCGATGCTGAATCGCGGCGAAATCAGGGCTCTTGCGGGTTTTACGCTCTGACTAGCGCCGCACCCAGTGTCCCGGCGACATGCGCCAGCCACCGCCGTAGCGTACCCAGGCGTGGGGCGCCCAGTAATAGCCAGCGCGTCCCGGACCCCAGTAACCACCGTGCCAGACGTGGGCGCCGCCCTCCCAGTTCCAATACCCAGGAAACCATAGAAATCCCGGAGTTGGCGCGACGCCAATCACTTCAACTTGTGGCGCGGGCGGGGCGACCGAAACCACGGCCGCGCCGCGGTAGTATCCCGGCGCAGGCGCTACGATGCAGCCGGCTAACAGCGAGGCCGACAAAACTGCCGTCATCGCGAAAATTCTGACCGCCTTGATCGAACCCATAAATCCTCCGCAATTGCGTGTGTGCCGTTCAGATGTAACGCACGACCGATCTTTAGGATGACGTGTCGCCAGCCTCATCCATCTAAACTTCGGCCCATACTCGAGCATAGTAACGCGAGTCATTCTCAGAGGCGTGATGTTGCTCACGGACTATCAACGGGGCGGGCTTTTAACCTGCGATCCGATGCAAGCGAGTCGTACCGCAATTGAAAATCCAAGGTTGCTGATTGCCATCGCGGGCGAAGGTGGCGCATTGGCCGTTTATGGCCAGGAGATGGAGTCGAACAGCTACCGCTACAAGGTCATGACTCTGGATCAGACGCCCAAATTCCTCGATGAAGAAGAAGGCGGCGCAACCATCAAGCGCGACTCGGGGTGGCTTCCCAGTTGGTCCGCCGCGATCAGATCGCTAAGCCGTTATCCATGGCCGCAACTCGCCGGCATGTATGTGGATCCTGACATGGGACAGAGGGTCTGGCTGGCGATCGAGGACTACCAAAGATACTCGCCCCAACCCGTGCGCGACGGCGCACTCAAGCGTTGGCGCAAAATCTGCGGGATCTGAGCCTATCGAGCAGGGAAGTCGATAGAAATATCAATACGTAACGCGAACAACGCCTATTATAGGCAGCCATGCAAGGGATAGCGCGTGGCCAATAGCATTTGGGTGGATGCGGATGCCTGTCCAAACGTCATAAAAGAAATTCTATTTCGCGCGGCCAGGCGCACCGGAGTGTGCGTCACGCTGGTGGCGAATCAACCGCTGCAAATTCCGCGTATCCCGAGTCTACGCGCCGTGCGGGTGGCGCCGGGCTTCGATGTAGCCGACAACGAAATCGTCAAGGGTGTTGCCGTCGGCGACCTGGTCATCACTGCCGATATACCCTTGGCCGCCGAGGTGATCGCCAAGGGAGGCGAAGCGCTCAATCCACGGGGCGAGCGTTATTCCCCTGATACCATTCGAGGGATACTCGGCATGCGCGATTTTATGGACACGATGCGTTCCAGCGGCAATGTCGGAGGCGGACCACCGCCCCTCACGCAGGGGGATCGCAACGCGTTCGCCGGACATCTTGATACCTGGCTCGCGCGCCAGATGAGCGCTTAAGGGTGCTCGCTGCAGGAACTTCTATTTGGCTCGCCTTTCCGACATCATAAGAAGATGATGCGGGTGCTGCATGTGGACCGGCCGATCACGCGGAGCCCTAGCTCTCAGCGTCATGTGGTCCAATGCCGCAATTGTGGTCTCACGCAGATTCAACCGCCGGTGGAGCGACGCGACATCGTGTCCTGCAGCCGCTGTAAGACCCAGTTGGAACACAGCGCCGGAAAGAGTTTGGATGCCACATTGGCCTGTTCAGCGGCGATCATGCTGCTGCTCATTCCGGCGTGGCTTGCGCCATTCCTAACCGCTTCGGCACTCGGCGCTACCCGGACAAGCTTCCTACCCATGAGCGTCTCGGTCGTCTGGCGCGACGGCTCACCCTTGCTAGCGCTTACCGTCTGTCTATTTGTGCTGACGTTTCCACTGATCCGCTTCGGCGCGTTGACTGCGGTGCTGTTGGCGTTGCGGCTGGGGCGGCGGCCCCCATGGCTAACGCTGGCGTTCCGAATCTGCAACTCGCTCCAGGTATGGGCGATGCTCGATGTGTTTCTCCTAGGCTTGATGGTTGCCTATTTCCGACTACGTTCATCGCTCGTCGTGTCGTTGGCTCCCGGCGCAGTCTGCTTCATTCTCGCAGGCCTCCTGTCCTTGGTGGCGCGGGCGACCCTTGATAAGGCACAGGTTTGGCGTCTGATCGCTCCCGACCGCAGTTCGATACGGGAACCGAGCATGGTGTGTCTGAGCTGCGAGCTGGTAATACCGCGAGCGGATGAGCCGAAGATATGTCCGCGCTGTCGCGCTACCGTAACTGCGCGCAAAAAAAATCCTTACTCGCGATCGATGGCCCTTTTGCTGGCGGCCGGGCTGATGTATCTACCCGCAAATATCTATCCCATCGCCACGATTCCGATCGATCTTAGGCCGACCTCCTATACGGTGCTGGGCGGTGTAATCGATCTGGTCAGATCGCATTTGCTCGGGTTGGCGGCATTGGTATTCACCGCCAGCTTCACCATTCCCCTGCTCAAGATGCTCGGCTTGGCGTGGTGCGCATCCTCCGCCATGTGCGGCTCGTGTCGATTCCTCGTCGGCAAAACACGCGTCTTTCGCGTCGTCGAGGAAATCGGGCGATGGTCCATGGTGGATCCCTTGACCATTGCCTGTTTCGTACCCGTTTTGCAGTTCAACGCGCTCGTTGATGGTCATGCCGAGCCGGCGGTCATCCCATTCTCCGCGGTCGTCATCTTGACCACGCTGGCCGTGCAGTTCTTCGATCCGCGCAAGATGTGGGACAGTCGATGAGTACGCCTGAAGGCCAAACCAACGCCCCAGGCGATGCTCCCCAAACGGGCCGCCGCCGCACGATCTGGCCGAATTTGGTTTGGGGTATCCCGCTCGTCGCATTGCTGATAGTCGGCTACCTCGGTGTCAGGGCCCTGTTCAATCGCGGTGAGGTGGTCACGGTCACCTTCAGCAGAGCCGCCGGCGCGAAAGCGGGCATGACCAAAGTCCTCTATCAGGGCATCGAAGCGGGCCAATTGATCAAGATCGAGCCCAATGCAGATGGCCGGCGGTTGGACTTCCTGCTGCGCCTGCTGCCGGCGGCAAAAAGCGGCTTGAATACCAATGCTCGCTTCTGGCTCATCGGCGCCAATCCAAACTTTTCGGACCTAAGTTCGCTGAAGGCCGTGGTCTCGGGAATTGCCATAGGCTATGCGCCAGGCGAAGGAGGAGAGCCCGCAGACCGATTTGAAGGATTGGATCAGGCACCACTGATTCTGCCGGGCGACAAAGGCACGCGCTATGCATTACGTGCCCATTCCCTCAATTCCATTCACGAAGGCAGCATCGTCCTTTTTCACGGGCAAGCCATTGGCAAGATCATCGAGGTCCGATTCGACGGCAGCCAAGGATTTGGCTTGCAGGCCTTCGTTAATCAACCCTACGACTCGCTTATTCGTCCCGGTGCACGCTTTTGGAAAATAAGTCCGCTGCGCCTCTCCTTCGCGGGCGGCGGCATTACCGCAAATCTGGCCCCTTTGACCACACTGCTGGCAGGCGGTATCGACCTTGAAGTGGACACCACCAATACCAGCGACAAGCAAAGTCCGGCAGACACTGAGTTCACTCTTTACTCTTCGCACAATGCCGCGCGGCAAGGACTAGCGGGCCCGACGGTACGCTATGAATTTGCGTTTGACGGCGATGCCGGCGTGCTGGATGAAACTTCTGCAGTAACGCTGCTGGGATTCCAGATCGGCGAGGTCGAGTCCACGCGGTTGGCTTACGGCGAGCGCACCGGCGCCCCTTATGCCATCGTCACCGCGGCGCTTTATCCCGAGCAAATGCATCTCAAGACTGGCGCGGGCGCTCAGAGCACCGATGATGAGTGGCGGGCGGCCACCGATGCTGCGCTGACACGTCTCATTCATCTTGGCTATCGGGCGAGACTTCAACAGTCACCGCCGGTACTCGGCGACCAGTCGATTCAGCTGGTGCATACAGTTGGCGCGCCGGCGGCGCAGCTCGCGACTGACGGCGCCGACCCCCGCTTTCCCAGCGCGCCGGGGTCGAGCAACCTTGACGATATTGTCGCAAAGGCGGACGTGTTCCTCAACAAACTGGATGCGGTTCCGCTGGAAGAGATCGGCGCTAACTTGAGAAAAATAACCGGCAATCTCGACAGACTCATGGCATCGCCGGAACTTAAGGACAGCCTGACGCACCTGCACTCGACATTGACTTCAATCGATAAGCTGCTCGGCGACGTGCAGCCGCAAATCGGTCCGCTCATCGGCAAGCTCAACGATGCGGCCGCGGAGCTCGCGGGAACCGCGAGCGCTTTGCGTCAGGTCGTGGAAAGCGGCGGCCCCAATGAGGATGCGAGCCTACCCGACGCCATTCGGCAGATCACGGAAGCGGCACGATCCATTAAAACGCTTACCGATTATCTCGATCGGCATCCTGAAGCATTGATTCGCGGCAAGAGACCCGAAAGATGAACAAAACGCGAATAGCTTGGTGGGTGGTTGGAAGTGCAGTCGCGGTCACGCTCGGCGCGTGTCGCAGTGCCCCTACGCGGGTCTATGGCATCGACCCTTCCGTACCTGCGACGCACATAGATACTTATCAGGCGCCCGCGCTGCGCGTCGATAGCATAAACGTGCCCGCCAGCTGGGATCGCCTCGAAATCCTCGGCTTCTCGGCGGCTGGAGAACTCCGGATAAGCGAGTTCGATCACTGGTCTGCTCCGTTGCCACAAATTGCGCGGCAGGCATTGAGCGACGATTTGGATAAACGGCTGCCGCTGGGCAGCGTCATTTACCCGCGACTGCCGAAGTCCAATGGCGCATTGACCGTCAACGTCGATATCTTGGAATTCAACATCGTCGCCTCGCAAGCCTCGATGCAAGCGAGCTGGCTCATCATTCCCCCAGCGGGATCGCAGAGCGGGAAGCGCAGCGTAGCCTCATTGCATGCCTCCATGGCATCCAGGGAACCCGCAGCAGTTGCTCACGCTTGGAGTGAATTGATCGGCCAGTTGGCTGATCGTATCGCCGCGGATGCCGCCTCATTCCATATGCCCTAACTCGTTGCCGGAGATTACCGATGAATAAATTGCTTCAGTCCATAGCCGCGGCTCTCGTCCTCACCTGTGTCAGCGCCGGCTTAGCCCGTGCCGACAGTTATGACGACACTGTCCATACCTTCAGGCAGGCAGGTAGGAGCGGCACCTTTTTTGCCAAGGCATACGGCTATGCCGTGTTTCCAACCGTCGGAGGCGCGGGCTTCGTCGTCGGGGCTGCTCACGGCAAGGGCCGGGTTTATGCGCACGGAATCCTGACGGGCGATACCACGATGAATCTCGTCAGCGCGGGTTTTCAAGCGGGCGCCAAAGCCTACAGCGAGATCATTTTCTTCGAGGACAAGCGTGCGCTCGACGACTTCGAAAGCGGCCATTTCCAATTCGGAGCGGACGCCAGCGCAGTCGCCATTACCGCGGGGGCCGAAGCTGGTGCGGGAACCAGCGGCGCCAGCTCCGAGGCCAGTTTGGATTCATCGAACGCCGGTACCCACGGCGGCTATTTCAACGGCATGGCGGTGTTCACGATCGCAAAAGGCGGCCTGATGTATGCAGCGACAATTTCAGGCCAGCAATTTACCTATACGCCGCGCGGCGGAAACTAAGCGGGACTGTTAGTGCGTCGCAGCCTTCGCGTCGGCCTTGGCGCGATGACTGTGATGGCGCGCTTTCGCTCTGTGAATCTTGGCCTTGGTCTTGTGGAGCGCCTTACTGGGGCCTGAGCGACCCGCGGCTTTGGCGTTTTCCGCGCCTTCCCTGCTGCCTTCCGCGGCAGCCTTACCGCTTTCCCTAGCTGCATCGACGGCCTGGCCGTGAGCCAGCGAAATTGCCGCGCCCAATACAATCGTCATCGCCAATTGCTTGATAGTCATCGCCTCTCCTGGATTATTTCGTGCTGCGAAAGGTACAGGTAGGACACTACTGACAGCAAGTCAGAATTGCGCAGCCTGGTTCGAGTCCGACGTGCGGCGCACAGTACCTTTTTTGAAAACTTGGAGCTCAACATGATAGATCAGGCTAAAGGCGTTGCGAACAACGTAGTCGGCAAGGCCCAGGACGCATTCGGAGGCGCAACCGGCGACGTCTCGACTCAAGTGCAGGGCAAGCTTCGCCAGGCAGCCGGCAAGGCCCAGAAAAACTTTGGCGATGCCGTCAGCGGTTTCCAAGATGCGGCACTTAGCAATCCTGTGGCAGCGCTAGCTGTGGTAGCCGGCGTCGGGTTTCTGCTTGGCGTCCTTTGGTCGCGCCGCGATTGATAGCTTCGGCCGATGACGGCCTCTTCGACCACTGCAAATTGGCGATTAACTAGGAATACGAACATGGACTTGCTGATCCTGCTAATTATTTTGTTGGTGCTATTCGGCGGCGGCGGCGGCCTATATTGGGGCATGGGCGCCGGGTGGGGCATTGGTCCCGTAGGGCTGATACTCGCCGTTCTGGTAATTGCATTCCTGCTGAATGGCTATCGAGGCCGCAGATCCCGCCTATAACTGGCGTTTCCAACTGGCGCTTCGAGGCGGCGGGTTGCGACGCGCTGCGTGACCGCGGCGCGCGGTTGAGCGAGCCGTAGGCACTCAGGCATCAAGCTTCTTGGAACGTCCGAAATAGGTATCCACGCCCGCGTCGGGCGGCATCGCCAATTCGCCTGACTGCCAGCGCTTGCGCAGGTAGCCGTAGGCTCGAATGATGGATGAGAACAGGTGAGCTCCCGATCTCATCGGTTGGTATGCCGACGGATGTTTCTCGGTAACCCATTGAGGCAGCGGTGTAACCACCGTCTCATAATCCAGCGTGCAAAACATGGGGAACGAGAATCGCTCTTTACCGGTGTTCAACACTCGGTGGGAGGTCGCAATGAATGCGCCATTGCTGATGAGCTCCAGCATATCGCCGATATTGATGATGAATGTTCCATCGATCGGCGGCACGTCGACCCACTCGCCGCTGGCATTGAGCGCCTGTAGCCCGGGCAGATCGGTGTGCAAAATGGTGAAGACCTCGTAGTCGGTATGGGCGCTGATGCCCCAATTGGCCTGGTCCATGGGGAAATGGTTTTCAATGTAATGCGCGATTCGCAGCACGGATGGCGGCCGCGTGATGAGGGCATCGAAGTAGTTTCGGGGCAGAAACAAGGCCAATGCGAACGCCTGGAATAGCTGCCGCGAAAGCCGCAGCAGTGCATCGAAGTACGCGCCCATGTCCTCTTTGAACCACGACTGCGCCGGCCATAGATTCTTACCCAGTAAAGGTGTTCCGGGCACGAAGTCCGGATGATCTGCGGAAAGATCGATGCCGATTTGAAAAGCCTCCTTGTGATCTTTGTTGGCGGTGTCCGAACCGACGGTCTCGTAGAAGCTTTCCTCGTACAAAGGAATGAAGCCTCGATGAGCCGCGGATTTCGAGATGTGGTACTCCTGCTTCTCCTGCTCCGGCAGATCGAAGAATTGCTTGGATCTGCTGTAGGCCCGTGCAATCAGTTCCGCCGGAATGCCGTGGTTCTTGATGTAGAAAAAACCCACCCGAGAGCAGGCCAACCGAATCTCCTCCGTGAGCGACTTCAGCGCGTCCGCGTCGTTGCCTGATAAAGGCGAGACGTCGATGATGGGTATGTCTTTGAATGCTCCACGCGGTGAACTGTCGCGGTACTCGTCCGTATCGGTCAGCGTCGGCATCGAGAGGGTATCCCGGTTGAGGCTTAGAGAATCGCTAGCATGGGCCGCCATCGTAACGCAAAACGCTGGTCTCTGTTATAACGGGTCGCACCAACCTCTACCTATGGTGACCCCCCACGAATGAATCCGGAAACACAACTCAGTCGAAGCCTGCGCGGCCGTCATCTGACGATGATATCGATCGGGGGCATCATCGGCGCCGGCCTTTTCGTCGGCAGCAGCACCGCAATTCGTCACGGCGGTCCGGCCGCATTCATGAGTTATGCGCTCACAGGATTTCTCATCTTGATGATAATGCGCATGCTGGGGGAAATGGCGTCCAGCTTGCCGGCAGTACGCTCGTTCACCGAATTCGCGCGGGCAGGACTGGGTAACGGCGGCGGTTTCCTCAGCGGCTGGCTGTATTGGTACGTGTGGGTGGTTACGGTCCCGATTGAGGCGATCGCCGGCGCGACGATTCTTCAGTCGTGGATTCCGCTGTCTCATTTGCAGCTCGGCGTCGCGCTCATGAGCGTCATGACGTTGGTCAATCTGCAGTCGGCGCGATCGTATGCCGAGTTCGAGTTCTGGTTCGCCTCGATCAAGGTGGCCGCGATCATTGCTTTTATCGTCTTGACCGCCTGTTACGCATTCGGTTGGACCGCTCCCCATGGCGCCACATTCGCCAATCTGACGGATCACGGCGGTTTCGCACCGAATGGCTGGATTGCCGTACTGGCTGTCGTTCCGACGGCATTTTTCGCCATGACGGGCCCGGAAATCACGACGATTGCCGCAATCGAGTCGGCGCAATCGAGCCAAGCCGTTGCGCGAATGGGGACCCTGGTGATCTGGCGTATTCTGATTTTTTACGCCATGTCATTGTTCCTGATCGTATCGGTGAGTCCATGGACCGAAGTGCGTTCGGGCGAATCGCCATTCACGCTCGCGCTCAAGACCATGCACGTACCCGGAGCCGATACCCTCATGAGCTTCATCATTTTGACCGCGGTACTGTCATGTCTCAATTCAGCGTTCTATGTGACTTCTCGAGTTCTGTTCATTCTTGCCGAGCGCGGCGATGCACCGGCATCGATGGTCAGGCTCAACGCCAGACGCGTGCCCGTGGGCTCGGTGCTGGCGAGCTCGGTGGCTGGATTTATTGGCATCATCCTTGCCACCAAAGCCCCCCAGCAGGTTTTCGACTTTCTGATCAGCTCTGCGGGTGCGGTGGTGATTTTCGTCTACATCATCATCGCCGCGTCGCAAATCAAATTGCGCAACCGCCGCCAGCGCGAGGGTGGGACCGAGCCAGCCGTGACGATGTGGTTATTTCCGTGGCTGAGCTATGCAACGATAGCGGCGATGGGCTTGGTCCTGATTGCCATGGCTTTCACGCAGTCCATGCAGCAGGATTTTAAAATGAGCTGCATCACGTTGGCGGTCGCGATAGCTGCCTATTGGGGGCGTAGCCGCTATTCCCGAGTTCGACAAGTGAAGCTCGAGACATAATGAACGACCTTCCGCTCAAGGATCCCGGCGCGCGTCGCCCGACCTCCAGCAAATCGACCCTTTGCACGGCTCGAGCAGGCGCCGCACCTGCGGGACTAGGCCCATGGTCCGGAGCAGCGCGAACGCCCTGATGTTCGCGCCCGGGAAGGCTTCGTGCAGCCGGGCGGCGGCAGCCAGCAGCGTTCTTCCCTTGGTGATGACGTCGTCGACGAGTACCAAACTGACCGGTGGGTACGACAAAGCGTCGATCGCGAAGGACTCGTAATGTGACGCCACGGAAGGTCGCGCGCGCGGCGACGCCGTGGCAGATTTCTGCACCGGCCGGGTTCTCTTCAATCCGTTCCACGTATCGCAGCCCAAACCTTGCCGTAACAAGGCCTCTGCCAGCCGCGCTGCCACATGGCGACACCCATGGCTTCTTGGCGAACTCCCCGGTACTGGCACGAGCACATCCGACGCCGTCAAAAATCCCGCCAGTTGCGGCGACTCGGCAATTTGCTGTTGCACGCGCAAGGCGTAGTTTCTCATGAACCGCTCATTGCCCTCCTTGAGCAGTTCGCGCAGCAAACGCGATCGCTCGCATACCTGTCCCGCTCCCGCCGGCGAGTACACGTAGCAGGATGCGAATTCGAGCACGGCGATCACGGCGTCAAATCGTCGTCGCGACCGCGCTCGGGCGTCCTCGTGGATTCGGCCCGACTATCGCGCATGCGCAACCAACTCTCCCGGGCCTCGCGACGAATCTGTTCCAAATCCTTCGGCGTCTCAGGTTCGGCGCTCTTCTGTTGCTCACGCTCCCGGGCAGCGACTCTTGCTTGGTATTCCTCCCGGATGCGCTCCGCCTGAAAACTTCGATAGCCGTGCCTCTCCATCTCGAAAGCGGCCCTCGGAATATGCGGATAGGGCTCGCGATCGATACCTTGCGCACGCAGCGAACGATGATCGATTCGCACCTGAAGATCCGCCTCCCGCAATGCCTCGTTGGTAGCTTCAGCCCAGCGTTGTCTGACGTGAAACAATTCAGCTACCGCCGGTCCGAGTCCTATCTGGCGGCGGTCCGTGTCGCGCCATTCGAGCGTGGTTTTATCGCCGAGCCCGCGCGGCTGGACTTCGCGGGTCGTGGCCAGCAGATGAGCGTGGAAATTGCGCGGATCGCTGCCCGGGTAGTCGCGGGGTGCGTGTATGGCGACATCCAAGGCGAACCTATATCGATCCGACAATTCGTGCGCGAAGCCCAGAGTCAACGCCAATCGCTGCTCGGCGGATAGCTCTACGGGCAGCGCCACCAAATATTCCCGCGCTACGCGCGCGTTCTTGCGCGTCTCGGCATGCTCCGCGGCGTTCCAGAGATTCGCCCGGTCAGCGGCCCAGCTCAGGTTCTGTTCAGCGAATTGCGAGGGCAGGACGATTTCCTTGTGCACGACGTCCTGGCGGTCCGAGTGATCGTAAGTCTTGCCGGCGCGTTCGTCGCGGATCCGCTCACCCGCCCGGTATGCGGCCGCGCTCACGGCGCTGCTGTTGGTCGCGCGCCCGAAAGTCTTGAGATTCAGAAAGTAAACGGCCATGGCAGGCTCACCGGCGCCGCATGCGAGCGAAGAATTCCGGCTCGAGCGAATATCCCGCGGCGAAGGCCTCGAACGGCTCCGGTACTTCCGTGAGAATGATATCGGCCGCTTCGTCTTCCCCGGTAGGGGTGAAGCCGCAGCCCGGCTCGCCATGCGCTTGGTCGTCGCCGAGAATGCGTTCGCAGTGCTCACAATGATTGGCCCAATAAGAGGCGAAGCGGAAATTCGGTGCCGCGCGGCGCAGGTACGCATGCACCGTGGACGACACTGCTTCGAGGTAATACAAGAATGCGTTGGCTGGGACCGATTGCCACTCGTCGGACTCCTCATCCAATGTCTCATGGGTCGGCGGTAGTGCCACCGCGATCAGCGGCGTGACGGTCCCGCAATGGGGACAAGGAATATGGGTACGGGCGATGTAATAGCTCGCCGCCCTGACATTGGCGCGCGCTAACGAGAGTAGGTCTTCAGGATCGATTGCCATAGGCCACCTTCAACCAAACGGCGGACGACGCGCGCTTCAAGTATCCGCACATATCGGGCAACTGCTCCAGTTCCGATGGCATTACGGCCGATTCCGTGATGTGTTGTTCGGTGACATTGCGCGAGCGCCTCGCACCGCGGGCCGCGAATGCGCTTTCACGGTCGGTGCCGCGCGACACCTGGCGTCTGACGATTTCCCGTTCGCCGATCAACTTGGAGGCGAACTGCGAAGTCCCGCCATTCTCGCTGCTCGAGCAGCGCAGAATCAGGGTGTTGCTGCAATTTTCGACGATCGTCTGTGCTTCGCCTTGCCCGTAAGTGTCGGAAACTTGCGCAAGTGATTGGAAGCCCAGCACGCAGCGGCCACCGAACTTGCGCAAACGCGCCAAGGCATCCTTGAGGCCGTCAATCGCGCCCAATGCATCCAGTTCGTCGATGATGAACCAGAGGCGCTGGTCGAAGCCTTCCGGTTGACTCAAGGCTTCGAAAATCGCGAGACGCATCCACGCCGCGATCATGGATCGGAGAGCCGCAAGTTGATTCGCCTTATA
>Ga0182030_10005941_pt1 | contig 25843 bp, 13 predicted proteins | sample 812S3MmetaG_FD_121299 | JGI IMG/M metagenome (GOLD analysis project Ga0182030, IMG submission 121299) | Permafrost microbial communities from Stordalen Mire, Sweden - 812S3M metaG (Illumina Assembly) | ecosystem: Environmental > Terrestrial > Soil > Wetlands > Permafrost | place: Sweden...
CTCTTTGTGCCAACCAGGCGCAGCGCCAGCCAATGGGCCGGGCCCGGACTGGTATTGCGCAGAAGCCGCGCCGGCGAGTTGAGCGCCGTTACCACCGCGTCCACCCGGCCATCGTTATCGAAATCGGCGAAGGCCACGCCATGAAACAGCGCCGCCCGCTGCATGGCCGCCCCCGCGTACTGGGACACATCTTCGAAGGCCGCGTTGCCGATGCCGCGCAGCACCCGGTTCGACGTCTCCGCCGGGCTGCCCGCGTAGGGCTCGGACCCCGGGAAATGCGATGTGGCGAAAAACAGGTCCTTGCGGCCGTCGTTGTCGAAGTCGTACATGCCGAGCCCCCAACCCGTCAACGCGACCGTCGCCTTCGCGATCCCCGACGCGATGGTCTCGTCCTCGAACCACCTCGCCGGACCGTGGTTGCGGAAGAAGGGGAAGGTGTCGTAGTACATGGCGCTGTGCACGATGTCGTCCAACCCATCGTCGTCGGCATCCCGGAAATCGGCGCCCATGCCGGCCACCGCTTTGCCGTCGGCGGTGCGCGCCACGCCGGAGGTCAGCGCCACCTCCTGGAACTTGCCGCCGCCCAGATTCTGGAACAGGAAGTTCGGCACCGAATCGTTCGCCACGAAGATATCGGTCAGCCCATCGCCGTTAAAATCGCCGAACGCCACGCCCATGCCTTTGCCTATGCTGGCCGCGATCCCCGACGCGCGCGACACATCCGTGAACGTGCCGTCGTGGTTGTTATGAAAGAGCTGGTTGGGCAGGCCGCGATACACCCGCGGATGGCAGTAGAACGGCTTGCCTTGCGCGGAGCAGCCGGCATCCATCGCCGGATCCCAGGCGACGTAGTGCGTCACGAAGAGGTCGAGCCAGCCATCGTTGTCGTAATCGAACCACCCGGCCGACACCGCCCACCCCTGGTTCGCCGCCGCCAGACCCGAAGACGCGGTCACATCCTCGAACCGGCCATCCCCGCGATTGCGATAGAGCGCGCTGCCATGCAGCCCGGCGACAAAAAGGTCCTCGTGGCCGTCGTTGTCGTAGTCGCCGGCCGCCACGCCCATCCCGTAGCCTTCGCCCGCCAGGCCGGCCGTCTCCGTCACATCGGTGAACGTGCCATTGCAATTATTGCGGTACAGGCGATTGTAGTATTCGGGCCCCGTCTTCTTCCGTTCCGGCAAGGTTGCCCCGTTGACGAAGAAAATGTCCGTGCACCCGTCGTTGTTGTAGTCGAGCGCGGCCACGCCCGCGATCATAATCTCGGGCTGGTAGCGATGTCCTGTGGCGCCGTTGCGCAGTACGAAATCAAGCCCGCTCTCAGCCCCGGTTTCCTGAAACTGAATGCGCGGGCCCAGCGCCAGGTCCATGCCAACCTTCTCGCCGGCGCTCGATACGCGCAGTATCCGCGTCAAACTCGCCAGACCTTCGTGCCTCGCCTCGATTTCGTAATCGACGCCGGGCTGCAGAGTGGAATACGAATAAGAGCCATCGCGTCCCGCAATGGTCAGCAACCGCTGGCGCGATGGTCCGGCCCGGAGGACTACCGTGGCGCCTTCTACGGGCTGGCCGCGCCCGTCCAGGACGCGTCCGCGCAACCATCCGCCGCCTTCCGGAAGTTGCGCCACCACGATCCCCAGCGCCAGGACAGTGGCCATCAAAGCTGTTCGGACAATGTTCATAGGTGCATCCGCGCGGCCTCTCCTATGATAGGCCGCGCCGCATCTCTTTCGGTGGCATCGCTGTCCATTCGACGACCCTCCGCGCGGCAACGCGCTATCATTCCGGTGGAGCACCAATATCATGCCTAAGTGCAGCAGACGGGAGTTTGTGGCGGGTATGTCCGCGTTGTCTTTCGCGGGGAAAGGCGCCGCGCAGCAGGGCGCGGCGGCGGACGATTTGCTGCTGTGGTACAAACAACCGGCGGATAAGTGGAACGATGCCCTGCCTGTCGGCAACGGGCGGTTGGGGGCCATGGTGTTCGGCGGCGTTGTGTCGGAACGCCTGCAGTTGAACGAAGACACGCTGTGGTCGGGCGCGCCCCGCGAGTGGAATAACCCCGAAGCCAAACAGTATCTGCCGGAAGTGCGGCGGCTGGTGCTCGAAAAAGAAGATTACGTGGCGGCGGACGAAATGTGCCGCAAGCTCCAGGGGCCGTACAACGAGTCCTATCTCGTGATGGCAAACCTCCATCTCGATTTCGAGCACACCGGCCAGGCGGAGGAGTACCGGCGCGAACTGGACCTGGACACGGCGCTCGGCAGGGTGAGTTATCGGATCGGTTCCGCGGAATACGTACGGGAGTCTTTTGTTTCGGCTCCGGACCAGGCGATGGTGGTTCGTCTCACCACCACGCATCCGGACGGCCTCTCGCTGGCGCTCTCGCTCGATAGCCCCATCCACTCGCAAACGGCGGCGCAGGCCGATGGGACCCTGCGCCTTGCCGGAAAGGCTCCCTCGCACGCCGACCCGATTTACGTGCAGTCCGCCAACCCGGTCCTCTACGACGACCGCGAGGGGAAGGGCATGCGTTTCGAAACGGCGGTCCGCGCGCTGGCCGAAGGCGGCGGCGTGAGGGTGGATGTCGCGCGCTTGCGCATCGAGCGCGCCCGGGCGGTCACGCTCTTGATCGCCGGAAGCACCGGTTTCCGCGGCTATGAACGAGATCCGGCGGGTTCGGCCGGCGAAATCGCCGCGGCCAACAGCAAGGTGCTGGCAGTCGCCGGCCGAAAACCGTATGCCGAATTGCGAAGGGCGCATATCGCCGATCATCAAAAGCTGTTCCGCCGCGTCGCCTTGCAACTGCCGCGGGTGGGGTCCGCCGCCGCTCCCACCGACGAACGCTTGAAGCGCTTTGCGGCGACGCCCGATCCGTCCCTGGCGGCTCTCTATTTTCAATACGGACGTTACTTGTCGATCGCCAGTTCACGCCCCGGTACGCAGCCCGCCAACCTGCAGGGCATCTGGAACGAGGAGATCCGGCCGCCGTGGAGTTCCAATTGGACGGCCAATATCAATGTGCAAATGAACTACTGGGCAGTGGAGACCTGCAACCTTGCCGAATGCCACGAGCCACTGTTCGACTTGATTGCCGGTCTGGCCAAGACCGGAGCCAAAACGGCGCAGGTGAACTATGGCTGCAAGGGCTGGGTGTCGCACCATAACGTCGATATCTGGCGGCAGTCCGCGCCGGTGGGCGACTATGGAAAAGGCTCTCCCACCTGGGCGAATTGGGGAATGAGCGGGCCATGGTTGTGCGCCCACCTGTGGGAACACTACCAGTTCTCGGGCGATGCGGAGTTCTTGCGCGCCAAGGCCTATCCGCTGATGAAATCGGCGGCCGAGTTTTATCTCGATTGGTTGATCGAGCGCAAGGACGGCCGCCTCACCACCTGCCCCTCCCATTCGACGGAGAATAACTTTATCGCTCCGGACGGCCGCACCGCCGAGACCAGCGACGGCTGCACCATGGACATGGCTCTGATCTCCGAATTGTTTTCCCACTGCGTGACGGCCGCGGGCATACAGAACGTGGACGCCGATTTTGCCGGCAAACTCCGATCCGCGCACCAGCGTCTGATCCCGTACCAGGTCGGCAAGCACGGACAACTGCAGGAATGGTCGAAGGATTTCGACGAGCGGACGCCGGGGCAGCGGCACATGTCCCACATGTATCCTCTGTATCCCGGAAGCGAGTTGACGTCGCACCGGAACACGGAGTTTTGGAAAGCGGCGCGCATTTCTCTCCAACGGCGGCTGGCGGCGGGCGGCGCTTATACCGGTTGGAGCCGCGCATGGGCCATCAATTTCTGGGCGCGGCTCTTGGATGGCGACAAAGCATGGGAGTCGCTGGCCATGCTGCTCACCGACAGCACGGGGAAGAACCTGTTCGACACCTGCCCCGCGGGCGATTCCCTGGTTTTCCAGATCGACGGCAATTTCGGCGGAACGGCGGCTGTGGCCGAGATGCTCCTGCAGAGTCACGATGGCGCAATCGACTTTTTACCCGCGTTGCCCTCCGCGTGGCCGGAGGGGAGTGTCACCGGGTTGCGGGCGCGCGGCGGACTGACCATCGATCTCGAGTGGGCCGGCGGCAAGGCCAAGACCGTCTCCATCAGCGCCGTCCGCGACGGCGAGCACGTGCTGCGCGCCAAACAGCCTGTTGCCGGGGTGCGCCAGGCTGGCCGGCGAGTCGATGTAAAGCGCGAAGCCGATGGCGCAGTGAGGCTGAAGGTGACGCGGGGCCGCGTCTACTCGATTCAGTTTGCCTGAGACGCCCTTTGCCGGTTCGCGCTTGTGCCCGTGTAAACCCGTGCGTTGTGGTTCCTGTACACTCTTTCCCGGAGGTGTACTTTGCGCTTTCCTTATCTCGCCGCGGCTCTTCTGGTATCTCTTTTTTTCGCCGAGGCACAGCAAGTTGTCCCGGGTTCGATCGCCGCACCCGCGGCCACTCGCCTTTCCGGGGACCCGTTGGGACGCGACACGCCCCAGAGCGCGGTCATAAGGTTTCTGGAGGCTTGCCGAACCCGGGATTACAAACAAGCCACGTCCTACCTGGACTTGCGCGCGCTTCCGTCCGCGCAAAGGGCGCTAGAAGGCCCCACGCTGGCGAAGCAATTGGAGCAACTGCTCGACAGAAACACGGAATTCGATGCTGGTTCCATGAGCCGGAATCCGCAGGGCGACACAGGCGGCGGCCATGAACCTGTGGCAAGTTTTGTCGATGAGGGGCATGCGTATCAGGTCGATCTGGAGCGCGTCCAGCTTCATCCGAACTATCCGGTGTGGCAGTTCTCGTCGAGCAGTGTGGGTCTCATTCCACAGTTGTACAAGCTCGTCGGGGAATCTGCCTTCGAACGGCGACTGCCGGAGCCGTTGGTGAGTTGGACGCTCCTGGAGACGGCTGTCTGGCGTTGGCTTGCCCTGATTCTGCTGGCCGCCCTGCTGGCCGCTCTCTCATCCCTTCTCTCGCGCGGGCTGCTCGGCCTGGTGCATCCCATACTCCGCCGCGCTTCAGCCTACCTCCACCCGGAGATTCTGGAAGCGCTCGCGGGACCGCTTCGCCTCCTCGTCGTGGTCGCCGGTTTTCGAGCGGGAATGGAATTCATTGGACCTTCCGCGCTCCTGCGGCTCTACCTCGGCAGAGTGCTGGCCTTCCTGTTTTCCATTGGCGTGGCATGGGCTGCGATGCGCTTGGTGGAGGTGGCAACAGACCGGATTCGCTTTGTTCTCGCCGCCGACCATGAGAATATCTCCTCATCCATCCTGCCCTTAGTGAACAAGATCGGCAAAATCGTCATCGTCCTCCTCACCGTCACGGTGATTCTCAGCAATTGGGGGTACAACACCACCACCGTGCTCGCCGGAGTCGGCGTGGGCGGGCTGGCCGTGGCGCTGGCCGCGCAGAAGACACTGGAAAACCTCTTTGGTGGCGTCGCCGTGATCAGCGATCGTCCCGTCCTGGTGGGCGATACATGCCGATTCGGAGACCGCACAGGCGACGTGGAAGATATCGGACTTCGCTCCACCCGAATCAGAACCGCCGATCGGACACTGGTCACGGTTCCCAATGGCCAATTCTCCTTGATGACCTTGGAGAATTTGTCGCGGCGCGACAAGATCTGGTTCCATCCCAGGCTCAGTCTGACGCGAGAGACTTCTCCAGCCCAGATCCGGCAGTTACTCGATTCGATTTCACGGCTGCTGGACTCCAACCCCAAGGTGGATCCGGGCGGCCGCTCGGTGCGCTTTGCGGCAGTCGGTGCGTATTCTTTGGACTTTGACATCTCCGCTTATGTCCTCACGGCGAACGATGACGAGTTCAGTCGCGTTCAACAGGAACTCCTCCTGGGCATTCTGGAAGCCGTTGAAGCCGCCGGGACGCGCCTCGCTCTCCCCACACAGGCAAGCATCAACTACACTGCGGACGCCACATCCGCGGGAACGGATTGTTCACCCGCGGATCGGACCTGAAACCGGTTCTTGTGGATGCCATCTACCATTCGGCGCGCTTGCGACAGGCCGTGAAATTATGAGATGCCCCGCTGCCTTCGAGGATTGCATGATGATATGCTCACACCAAGTATGGAGCGCCAATGAGCACTTCACGACGTGAGTTCCTGCAAAGCACGGCGCTCAACGCCGCCATGGCCGACATGATCGGCACCGCCAGGCCGGTGACCGCTGGCGTTCTCAGCTTCGAGTCGCTGGCTCTGCCCGTGGCCCAGCGCAAGAATATGGGCGTGATCGCCATGAAGGTGTTCGCCCGCGATGCGCTCGCCGCCCAGGCCACCCCCCGCAACCTGATCTACTGCGCGCTCTCGCTGCCCATCGCCACCGCCGTCATCGGCCACCCCACCCTCGAGCACCCGGAGCAGAACGTCCGTCTCGCCAAGGCCTTCCAGCCTCTCTCCAGGACGGAAATGGAACAACTCGCGCGGGCGCTTTCCACCCGCAACAAGACTGCGCTGGTCGACTTCTTTCGCCACCACGTGGACGCCTGATGCCGCGCTGCCGGCGTCCGGTGGCCGCACGTTTCATGGAGGTTTAACGATGAACAGAAGAGATTTTCTTGCCGCCGGCTCCCTCGTGGGCCTCCCTTTCCAGGCCGCCGCCATGCCGCAGATGGCGCCCACCTACACCGGCGGCAAGCCGGCTCTCAAGATCACCGACGTGCAGGCGTTCGTCGTGAACGCCGGCCGCAACTACGTGTATGTCAAGGTGTCCACCGACCAGGGAATCCACGGCTGGGGCGAAGCCTATTCCTGCGGGCCTGACGAGGCCACCGCCGCCACCATCCGCGATTTCAAGGACTGGCTCGTCGGCAAGGATCCACGCAACGTCGAGTACCTCTGGGCCACCATGTACAACTTCACGCGCTTCCCCGGCGGGATGGTGATCAACGCCGCCATCAGCGGCATCGAACATGCTTTGTGGGACATTGCGGGCAAAGCCGCGGGCTTGCCCGTCTACATGCTCATGGGCGGAAAATGCCGTAACAAGGTGCGCTGCTACCAGGCCGCCAACTCCCCCGAGGACGCGCAAAGGCTCATCGCGAAATACGGCTACACGGCGCTCAAGGCCACGCTCGGCTTCACCACCGCCGTCCCCGTGAGCGCCACCGTTCGCGCCTTCGGTGAAAGAGCCGAAGCCATGCGCAAAGCCATCGGTCCCAATGTCGACCTGTGCTTCGATGCCCACGCCCGGATCTTCGCCCCTTACGTGGCCTACGACCTGGCGGAAGCGCTCAAGCCCATCCACCCCCTGTTTCTGGAAGAAGCCATCCGCCCCGAGAACATGGATTCCATGGCCGAACTCCGCCGCAAAGTCCAGATCCCGATCGCCACCGGCGAGGAGCTCTACACCAAGTTCCAGTTTCAGCAACTGCTGACCGCCGGCGGCGCCGACATCATTCAACCCGACATTTGTCTGGCCGGCGGATTCCTCGAGCAGAAGAAGATCGCCGCCATTGCCGAAGCGCACTATGTCGAAGTGGCGCCTCACAACCCGCTCGGCCCGCTGGCCACGCTGGTGAACATTCACTTCGCCGCCTGCACCCCCAACTTCGTCATACTGGAATACCACCCGGACGACGAGTCTCCCCGCAAGGATCTCGTGAAAGGCGACACCATCGTCGTGCAAAACGGCTATCTGGCCATCCCCGAGAAGCCCGGTTGGGGCTACGAAATGGACGAAGATGCCTTCAAACGCATGCCCGCGAAGCCCTGGCACCGCGCTTTCTCGTTCGCACCCGATGGCGCCCCGAGCTTCATCTGACGACGGCGTTCACACCCGCACACACCAACATATCCGGAAACCGCTTGCTTACGCGCGCGACCCTCTGGGTCGGGAGCGGTCGCCTCGGAATACGAGAGTGTATTTGCGAAATAGCTCACTTGGCGAGGCTCGCGGCCCGATCGCGCAAACTTAGCTGTTGTGGCGCCGCTAGGTGTGGTAAATCGAACTGAAGCTGCTGATACCCCACATGTCGGAATCTATGCCGCACTGGCCGAAGCCGATCCAGAAATAGCCTCCCATGCCCCAGGCCGATCCCCAACTGTTCTTGCAGAGCCACGCCTTCGTCGTGAGGTTGTAACCAATACAGCAGACGCAATGCCCGCCGGCAACGGCGCCGGAGTGGTGGGTGTAGACACCGCCTGCGTAAGCGAAGAAGTCGTCGTAGACGGTAAAGCAGGTGATCAGCGGGCCCTTCGTGGCAAGCCATTGCTGCATCGCGCTTGCCGTCGTGACGCTGGAAGTGTTTCCGACCTTGGTCACCAGCGCCGCCCAATTCGCGCACAGGTGGCATGGCTGGTCACCCGCCGTGTACGGGAAACACGATTCCGGCGCCAAGCCCGTTGCGTGCGCGTAGGCCAGCGCGGAAGTCGGCCACCAGCCGCTCGCGCAGTTGTGATGATCGGTCGCTGTCGTGCTGCAGTAGTAGAGCTGAGCTTCGGACACGTCGTGGAGGGTGTAGCCTTTGGCCGTCCCGATCGGCGCGGCGTCAATCACGCGCATGGCGCCGTCAATCGCTGCGGCAGTGCCAAAGGCAACGCAAGAACCGCATCCGCCCTGATCCTTGGGGCAGGATATGTAGTTACGCCCGGCATTGCTTCTCCAGTCGAACGAGACGGGCACTGCGGGGGCGGCGGCCGCCGCGGCCTTGTACATTTGCGCGGCGCGGGTCTCGCGATCCACCAAGCTTGGCTCGCCTGCCGGCGGAGTGGCCCCAAGCCGGATCTTCTGTTGCTCTGGTGTCAGATCGATCAGCGGGTTGTGTTCCGCAATCCAAGTGGCATTTGCCCTTGTAAGCTCACTCTTGAGTGTAGCTAAGTCGTTTACAGTCATACACACGTCTCCTGTCTGTCACTGATTGGATGATCCACTCGTTAACGAACTCGTAAAACGAATTCGCAGCGGTGAGTGACTGAGGCTTCTCCCTGCCACTCCCGCCATAACTTCAGACTGAGGCGGATTTCTCCAGGAGCTTTTGTCCTGAGATGGAATTCGCGCCTCCCCGTTGCGCCGATTCCGCTGCCGGCCGGTGCGGCCCACGGGGTCGCGAGTACCTCTATCGCCTCCGGAAGGGACGCTTCCAGCGCCCAGCGATAGCCGGTCGAAGGAGTCTCCTCCAGTTGCAACAAGATATTCTGTCCGACTGCTGCGTCCCGGACACCCTGGTCGGCGGCCGTCAATGTGATCGTTTCCGGCATGGCGCGGTGTCTCGCCTCTTTGGTCCGATTAGTCGTAACTTCGCCTCCCGGCGAACAACACAACAAACCATAGAAGAAGCTCGCGATGGCAGCCTTAACATAACGCCGGCGTCCCATTTATACCCGGGTCCCCTAAACCGTACCCTACTCCGGCATTACTGTGTGCAACCTGGCCTCTCCAGCCTTACGATGCTATCCACGTACATGGCCTTATAAGCCAGAACCTCCATTTTGGCTCCCCAGCCGGAGTCGATTATATACCCACTCTCCACCGTGGCAACCTTTTTTCTTATCTTTTTTCTTGCTCCGGCCAATTTCTTATTCCGGCCGGCTCCGTGTGATTTCTCACACATCTCTCCGTCCCTTCCTTCGACTTGTTGGCTTCTCCGCCGCGGTCCCCTACCCGGCCGGCGCCGCCGGTGTCGCTAGCCTCGCAAGTTATCGGTAAGTGCTCAAATCGGAAATAGGCCAAACCACGTGGAGAATCGCATTGAGTTACACTGTGGTGCGCATGCGGCATGCGATTCTCTTGCCGGCTCTGTTTTGCGCCTCCGCCCTGCACCTGGCGGAGGAACAGAACCTTGCGGCCTGCGGCAATTGTCCATCACGACGAAAGGTGTGGAGTTGACGAATCGAAACCAGCCATGAGAGCTACCATCTGCGTGGCCCTGCTTGCGGGCGCGAGCGTCTGCTTCGCCGCCGCTTCCGAGCCCGGACTGTTGTTTTACCTGTCCGGTGACAACGGATTCACCGCCGACTATGCCGCCGGCAACCCTGAACCGAACTTTCTCGCCAACGTGAAAATCATCTCCGACGGAGCCAGAGGCAAGGGGTTTGAGTGCGCCAACACGCAGTTGATGGCCTATTGGGCGCCCGGTAACATCTACGCGCAGCGCGGCACACTGGCCTTTTCCTGGCGGTCCCGGTATCCGGTGGGTCCCACGCCGTTTCCGATTTTTCGCGTCGGCTATGCGGACCACTCCAGTTGGGACATGGTCTGGCTGCGCATCGATTACAACGGCGAAGGCGGATTCGACGCGTTCGTCACCGATATCAATCTTTCGCGCATCCGCGTGCGCTACCAGATGCCCGCGTTTCCCAAGCCCAACGAGTGGGTGCATCTAGCGCTCGCCTGGGATGAGACGGTGGGCATCCGCTTCTACGTCAACGGTGTCCTGGCGGTGAAGAAGGACCAGAAGGCGGTTCTCTACACGGGCCTGGATCAATTCGGCCCCCACTCCCGCGCCATTAGCCCGTGGCAAGTGCAGAGCGCTTATAACTTCCTGCGCGGCGGCGATATCGACGAGGTCCGCATCTACGACCGCATGCTGTCGGACGACAACGTGGTGTCGGTGGCAAACGGCATCGCGCCCCAACAGATTCCGCCGTTGGCGCGCGAGCTGGCCAAGCCCCAGTGGCAGGAAGAGTGGTGGCTGCGCTACGGCTGGAACCGCAAGGGCGACGTGCCGCCCTACCTGGCGTCGGCCAAAACCGCCATTCGCAAGGTGGAAATCCACGACGTCTACGATTTCGAGCGCTGGTGGTGGAAAGCCACCGACGGCATCCGCGAGACCACCTGGCCGGGCGTCTACAACCGCTCCCGCCTGCCCGGACGCAACGACTACTTCCAGCTTCCCGATTGGGATTGCTACATGCTCTCCGGCAAGGCGGTGACTTTCACTATGCCCAACGAGCCCTGGAACCACCTGGAGATTTCGGGCTCCGCGTGGGGCAAAATGTACCTTGAAGGCGACGCCAAAAAGGTGCTGTTCGAGCGGCCCAAGGCGCAGGAGAAGACATTCCACCGCCTGAAGGCTCCGCTGACCGGGCAGAAGATCCGCTTTGAAAACGTGCAGCAGGAGGAGCCGATCGGCGAGCTTTCGGCCTACTATGTGGCGTCCGGCGCGGAGCCGCAAGGCACCGCGCGCCTGATCTACACGCTGAGATCCACCGCCCCGGCGGACGAAGCCAGCCTCAAGCCTCTGGCCGCCTACGTCAATGGCCGCTTCGCCGCCGACGAGCGCCAACTCATGGTGGGCGTGGCGGGCACGGCTCCCCAGGGCGCGTCGAAACCGGCCCAGGCCGGCTCGCTGCCGCTGGTTCACGTCGTCATCCCGTCGACCGCCTGGCAGGACATCACCGACGGCCTCGACGGCATCGCTCTCGACCTGCCGGCGCTCAAAGTCAAGCCGACGCATGGCGCTTATTTCCCCATGAATGTGCGGGTGAAAGATCCGTTGTGGGTGTACCGCGACATGCTCGACTTCAGCTTCTCGGTAAAGCCGGGCGAGGCCCGTACGCTCTGGCTGGACACGCGCGACCGCATCCTCCCGCCGGGTAAAGGGCTGTATCTGACCATCGCCGGCGCGGGCGCCGATTTCGGATCCGCTTCGCTCGAAGGCGCGCAGGTCCGCCTCATCTTCAAAGCGCGCGCCGACGCCGTCAAGGAGCACGAACTCGACCGCTTCACCCAGGTGCGCGATGTCTACGCCATGATGGTGGAAGAGCACTCTAACTCCACCAAACTGAACATGTACAACCGCTTCGTGGCCGACACCACGGACCTGCTGCGCGTCAATCCGAACCACCGGCTGGGACAAATCTATTGGTACGACCAGAATAAGACGCGTCCCACGCCGGCCTTCACCCAGCCCACGGCTCCGCCCGGCGTGCCGCTTTGGGCCTTCCGCCAGGTGACCCAGCTCGACTATCTCAAGAAGTTCATCCTCTGGTACATCGACAAGCGCCAGATCGAGGACGGCGAGTTCGGCGGTGGTTTGTCCGACGATGGCGACCTGACCAATGACTGGCCCGGCCTCGCCTACATGGGCGTTGAGCCGGAGAAGGTCAAGCAGAGCGACCTCCGGGAGCTCGATGCCTTCTATGCCGGACACCAATTCACCAAGGGACTGTCCACCATCATGGCCGACGAGCTGCACAGCTACGAGGAAGGCATTTCCGTGCTCGGCCAGGCGCTCCTGCTCGACTATGGTTCGCCCAGGCAACTGGAGCGCGCCATGGAGACGGCCCGCGGCGCCATCGGCCTCACCGGCATCAACAAGGCCGGCCATTGCCACATCCGCACCTGCTACTTCAACGGCGAGAAGATGTCCACCGAAGAACCCTGGGGATGGTCGAAACCCAGCTCGTATCTGATTCTTCATCCTGGACTGATGCTGGTCGAGTTCAACGGCAACCCGAAGATGAAGCAAACCCTCCTGCAACTCGCCGACGGCCTGCTGGCGCATCGCAAGCTGGGCGCCGACGGTCAGTATCACCTGAACTCCACCATACGGTTCGAGGACGACCAGGACGAGGCCGGCGGTGTCGATCGCCTGTGGCCCATTCTCTGGGGCGCTTATCGCTGGACCGGCGACACCAGGTACCTGGCGCCCCTCCGGGACGAGGGGCCGCGCCGCTTCCTGGAACTGGTGAACAGCGACGCGCTCGATCTCTTGAATCTGCGCAACACCCTCGGCAAAGAGGTCGCGGGTTCCGTGAAACCCGGCTCGGGCACCGACGCCGACCAGTATGTAGCGTGGCGGGTGACCGGCGACAAGAAGTATCTCGAATCGCTCTTCGCTCACCAGATTGAAACCTCCGCGCTGCGCGAGTACATCAACACCGAGGGCAGCCTGTGGATCGATCGCGTCATGGTGCCGGAGTTCGAACTGCAACGCACGCGCCTGGGCGGTGTGCCGCTGGTGCGCAATTACTACTACCCGGGCCACGCCGTGAGCTGGAAATTCCAGGCTCCGGCAACCGCCGAAAGCGTCGCCATCCTGATTCCATCGGCCACGCCCGATCAAATGAAGATCATCGCCTACAACCTGGATCAGGCTCCGGTGCAGGCCACTCTGACCGCCTGGGGCGTCGATCCCGGAAAGTGGGAAGTCATGCAGGGTGTCGATACCAAGGGCAACGACACGGCCGACAGCGCGCTCTCCACCCGCACCGTGGACCTGGAGCGGAGCACGGACCTGGAACTCACCCTGCCGCCGCGCGCCACCACCGTGGTGACCCTCAAGCTGGTTGCCAAGGGCACGCCGTACTGGGAGCGTCCCGACCTGGGCATCGGCAAGGAGGACGTGAAGGTGCAAGGCAAACAGGTGCGGGTCACGATTCACAGCCTGGGCTCCGTCGATACGCCGGCCACCACGGTGGCGCTGGTCGATAAGAGCGGCAAAGTGCTGGCGTCGGTGCCGGCTCTGAAGGCGCCCCTGGACATGTTTCCGAAAACCACCACGGTGACCCTGACGGTTCCCAACGGGGCCTCCCTCGCGGGTGGCAGCGTGGTGATCGATCCCGGCGCCGTGCTCAAGGAGATCACCCGCATGAACAATCGGGTAGCGCTGTAATCAGTCCTGCTTGATGAAGTCCTCGCGGACCGGGTAGAACGTGTCCACCAGCCGCGCCGAACCAGACAGCAACTGAATCGAGTGCGGAACGCCGGAGGGAATCGCCATCATGTCCCCGGCGTTCAGCCGCTCCGGGGCGCTTCCTTCGCTAGAGAACAGCACTTCGCCGGAGGCCACGTACGTGGTCTGCTCGTGAGGGTGCGAGTGGAACGGCTCGGGCTCTTTCCACGGGCCGCCTTCGATGTCGAGTGCCACCGACATGAGCTGGTTGGTGCGGATGATCCTGCGGGATAATCCTTCTCGCAGGTGTTCGGCCGGCTCGGTGGCGCGGTGCAATGCGGAAACTTTGTCTTTCGCGTGGACCATGCAATCAGTTTCCCGCACTCGACGAGTTGTTTGCGAGGAAGGCGCGGGCCGCCCCCACATTCGGTCCGCATGTCTCAGCGTTCCCGAATGCGGATGTTGCGGAACAGGGCCAGCGTGAATTGGTCGTGGAACTGCAATCCGATCGGCCCGGTCTTCGACCGCACCGGATCGCCCGCATACTCGGCGACCATCTGGCCGTTCAGCCGCACGCGGATCGATTCGTTCCGCGATTCGATATCCAGGCTGTTCCACTCCCCGCGCCGCTGCACGCCCCTCTTCGCCGGGACGAATGTGTACACGCTCCCCGACCCGAACTTCTCGTTGTCGTCGTCGATGATCTGGATCTCGTAGCCGATGTGCGCCGGAGTTGTCTTCTCGAAGCTGGATAACTCCGGCCGCTCCGAGTCCGGCTCGCCGATCGCCGTATGCGCCCGCGAGCGGTCGCGAATCGACACCCCACTGTTGGCGCCCGGCGGAATCCAGTACTCCACGTGCAGATCGAACTCGCCGAATTCCGCCTTCGTGTAGAGCCAGGCCTGGCGGTAGAGCCAGTCGCTGAAATGCTTCTGGTCGATGGGCCACGGCGTGCTAAAGGGCGCCGGCGGCACGGGGTGAGCCCGCCCTCCCATCAGCACGCCGTCTTGCATCACCGTCAACACGGCGGGCCCGCGCACTTCCCAGCCATCCAGATTCTTGCCGTTGAACAGCGGCTTCCATCCGAGATCCGGCGGCAGGGTGACCTTGCCGCTCGCCGCCCATTCCACCCCGCGCGCGAACAGCGCCTGGAAGTTGACGTCGTCCAGGTTCGGGCTCGGCTCGTCCTTCCAGGTGTGGCCCAGCATGGTGGTATAAACGCGGCCCTTTCCGTAGTCGCGGATCCAATCCATCGGCTCCCCTTGCCGCGAAACCTCCGAGAACGCGTAGGTCAGTATCGTCAACCCCTCCGCCGGACCGTGCTGTCCGTGCGTCAGTTGCTCGGATGGATGATGCCAGTAAGCCGGCAGGCCGCGCGTGATGGGATGGTCTTTATCCAGCACGAATACGTCGAAATCGTGGCGTGGGCCATGCCCGGGCGCCAGTCCTTCGCCTTTCGGAACGGTGACGATGCGGCCGTTGGGACCGATCGCCAGCCCCACGCCGAACGATTTGTCGCGCCACCCCAGCCCGATCATCCGGTTGTACTCCGGCCACTGGAGAAACGCGTTGTTGGCGGCGTGGAAAACCACCATCCCGCCGCCGCCGCGCAGATAGGCTTCCAGCGCGCGCTCCGCTTCGGCGGGCCACCGCGTCCCCGCTTCCGTGTGGCCCCCGTTGAAGTTATTGATTACCACGTCGTAGCGCGCAAAGTCCGGCAGCTTCGGATAAGTGAACACCTCCACCGTGAACCGGCCCGTGCCTTCGAGAATCGCTTGTATGGCGCGAGTCCCGGCGGCCCAATCGTGATTGTTGACGCCGTCAATAATGACCGCCGAGAGCTTGCGCTCCGCCGCGAATCCCGCGCACGAAGCCACCGCCAATCCGCACGCCAGCAGTATGCTCCGCATGGCCTTGGTCACACTTCCAGCTTCCAGGGGCTGCGATACCGCGCCTTCAGGAAAGGCTTGGCCACATCCTGCGCCACCGTCCAGTTCTTCTCGTCCCAATCCAGCCGCGTCTTGTACCGCATGGCGAGGTTGGCCAGCAGGCAGACGGTGGAGGAACGCACGCAGGTTTCGATCTCGCTGGTGGGCTTTTGGCGGCTCTTGATGCACTCCATCCAGTTCTTCCAGTGCGGCACGTTCATCTCGCCCATCTGCGCATTCTTCTCCCACGCGGCCGCCTGCAGCTTCGATTTCGCGCTGCCGGGAATTACCCAGCATCCGCTGCGGTTTACGAAGATCGTGCCTTCGGTGCCGTGAATCGTGGTCCCGGCGCCCTGATCGCGCCCAAACAGCGGCAGCGGATTGCAGGTGCGGCTTTCGTAGGTGGTGAGGTACTTCGGGTAATAGAAAGTCGCCATCATCGTGTCCGGGGTTTCGCTATTGTCGCGCACGTAGAACTTATCGCCCAGCGCCACCACCGCCGTCGGCATGGTGTCGCCGAAACACTGGTGCAGCGGATCGATCAAATGCACCCCCCAATCGGTCATCGCCCCGCCGGCGTAATCCCAAAAGTAACGGAACGTGGGGAAACCCGCCGTCTTGACACCCCAGCGGTTGGCGTTGAACGGCACTTTGGGCGCCGGCCCCAGCCACATGTCCCAATCGAGATCGTTGGGAGGGTTGCTGTCGGGCGGATTGCCCCAGCCCTGCCGGGCCGTGGAGCCGCTCTGGAAGGCGTGACAGAACGTCACCTCGCCGAGGGTTCCGCCCTTCACCAGCTCGGCGGCCTTCTGGAAGTAGCCGCCCGATCGCTGCATGGTGCCGGCCTGCACCACGCGGTTGTATTTGCGCGCCGCCTCCACCATCTTCTGTCCCTCTTCCACGTACGTGCACGACGGCTTTTCTACGTACACGTCCTTGCCCGCCTTGCAGGCTTCCACCGTCATGTAGGCGTGCCAGTGATCGGGCGTGGAGATGCAAACGGCGTCGATGGATTTGTCCGCGATGATGTCCCGAAAATCCTTGACCGGCTTGGGCGTGAAGCCGCCTTTGGCGGCCGCCGCCTGCGCGCGTTCCAGGTGCGGCTGGTAGATGTCGCACAACGCCACGGGCTGTATTTCGGGCACCTTCATGGCGTAGCCCAGGTTGCCGGAGCCCATGGCGCCGAGACCGATGAAGCCGACGGCGATGCGGTCGTTCGCTCCTTTCACGTTGCCGGTGAAAAGCGAGGTGGTGAATGCGGCGGCGGCCGCGGTCAGGACGTCTCGCCGGGGAATTGCGTTCTTTATGTCCATGATCCATATTGTAAGCACGCGCGGGGCGATAATACATGCGCCATCCGAAGCCTCAAGCGGCGCCCGTTTCCGGCCGGCGGCGGCGCCGCGGATGGGTTCCTCCGCGCCCGCCGCGGAGTTCATCGCTCGTTCATGTAGCATCCGCTATAATCCTCTGCGGGTAACAGGTGTTCCATTTGGCAGGACCCAATTTGAGGAGGCATCTCATGCGACGATTTTCCCCGATACTCGCAGCCGGCATCGCCATGGTGGCGTTCATCGGCTTGGCCCAGCAGGCTCCCACCGCCGGTCCTTATAAAGTGCTGAAGACGGCGAAGGCCGGCGGCGACGGCGGCTTCGACTATGTCTACGCGGACGACTCCGGACGCCGGTTATACGTCCCTCGCACTGGCGCGACTCCCCGAATCGCCGTCTTTAATCTCGATACCCTGGAACCGGTTGGCGAGATCCCGAAGGCCAACGCGCGGGGAGCGGCGGTCGACCCTAAATCGAATCACGGCTTCGGCAGCAGCAAGCCGGTTGTCATGTGGGATGCCAAGACCCTGGCGACCATTAAGACCATCGATGTGCAAGGCAACCCGGACGGCATTCTCTTCGACCCGTTCAACCAGCGCGTCTGGGTTTTCAGCCACAGCCAGCCCAACGCCACCGTGATCGACGCCAAGGACGGTTCCATCGTCGGCACGCTCGATCTGGGCGGCGCTCCCGAGCAAGCCGTCACCGATGGGAGAGGTCACCTCTACGTCGATCTCGAAGACAAGGATAAAATTGCCGCCGTGGACGCCAAGGCACTCAAGGTGACCGCTCAGTATGATCTTGCCGGCAAGGGTGGCGGACCCGGCGGCCTGGCATTCGATGTAAAGAACCATATCCTCTTCGCCACCTGCCACGACCCCGCCACCATGGTGGTGCTCCATTCCGACGACGGGAAAATCCTCGCCACCCTGCCCATCGGCAACGGCACCGATGGCGCCACGTTCAACCCCAAAACCATGGAAGCGTTCAGCTCCAATGGCGATGGCACGCTCAGCGTCATCAAGGAAAACAGCCCGGCCAGCTTCGTGGTGGAACAGAACCTGCAAACCATGCCGCGCGCCAAAACATTGACGCTGGATAGCAAAACGAACCACATCCTGCTGATCACCGCCGAGTACGGTCCGCCGCCGGCCCCGCCCGCGGACGCACCCAAGGACGCGCAGAAGAAAGGTGGTGGCCGTGGCGGCCGCGCACCCATGCTGCCGGATTCGTTTTCCATTCTGGTGGTCGGGAAATAAGCGGACGGTGACCGCGTTTGGCGCCGCATGGAGGATTCTCCGCTCGCTCGCCGTAGCGTTGCTCTTTTCGCAGGTTCTCTTCGCGCAAACCGCGACCCTGCGCGGGCAGGTCGCCGACGCCAGCGGCGCCGTGATTCCCCGCGCGAAAGTGACCCTCCATGGCGATTCGGGCGCGGTGAAGAGCACCGTCGCGGACAATAGCGGGTCCTATGCATTCGCCGGCGTCGCGCCCGGCGACTATACCGTGCAGGCTTCGGCGCCCGAACTTTCCCTGGCCCAACCTGCCAAAGTGACGCTGCTCCCGGGTTCGCAAACCCTGAACCTGATCTTGCAGGTGGCGTCTCTTTCCGAGAAGGTGACGGTGCAGGACACGTCCGCGCAGGCGCTGACCACCGATTCCTCCTCTAGCGCCGGCGCCGTGGTGCTGCGCGGCGCCGACCTCGAAGCGCTTTCCGACGATCCGGACGATCTGGCGGCCGACCTCGCGGCGCTGGCCGGTCCCTCGGCCGGTCCCAACGGCGGATCCATCTTCGTGGATGGCTTCAGCGGCGGCCAGCTCCCGGCGAAGGAATCCATCCGCGAGATTCGCATCAACCAGAACCCGTTCTCGCCGGAGTATGACAAGCTGGGCTACGGCAAAATCGAGATCTTTACCAAGCCGGGCTCCGACAAGTATCGCGGCAGCGCGCAATGGAATTTCGCCAACGATTTTTGGAACACGCGCAATCCATATTCGCCCACCAAGGCTCCTTTCCTGCTCAATGAATTCGAAGGCAGCGCCGGCGGGCCGCTCACCGGGAAATCGTCCTTCACGCTCGACGCGCAGCGCAACATGGTGGATAACGGCTCCATCACCAACGCCGTCACCATCGATCCGGCCACGCTGCGGGCCGCGCCGTTCGCCGGCATCCTCACCACGCCCGGCCGCTACACTAACGTCAGCCCGCGCGTGGACTACCAGCTCGGCCGGAACCATACGCTGATGTTCCGTTACGGAATTACCCATTCCGACGTGCGCGACAACGGCGTCGGCGCCTTCGACTTGATCTCGCGCGGCTACCACTCGCGCTTCACCAACCAGACCGTGCAGGCGGCGGACACGGCTGTGATCGGCCAGGCGGTCAACGAGACGCGCTTCCAGTTTTACCGCAGCGCCACCCAGGCGCTCGCCAACAGCCTGAGTCCCGCCATCCTGGTGCTGCAATCGTTCAACGGCGGCGGTAGCACGCTGGGGCGCACCTTCGACACGCAGAACAGCTACGAGCTGCAGAATTACACCTCCATGTTGCACGGCCGCCACTCCTGGCGATTCGGCGTCCGGCTCCGCCGCCAGACGGATACCAGCGTCTCACCGCAGAACTTCAACGGGACTTTCACCTTCGGCGGCGGCACGCTGGCCCCGGTGCTCGATGCGCGCAACCAACCCGTGCCCGGCGCCAACGGCCTGCCCCAGACGGCGCCCATCACGTCCATTGAGGCCTACCGGCGGACGCTGCTCTTCCAGCAGCTTGGCGATACGCCGGCCGAGATCCGCGCGCTGGGCGGCGGTGCCACGCAGTTCACCATGAACACCGGAGCGGCGGCGCTGGCGGCCGGCCAGATGGATGCCGGCGTCTTCGCCGGCGACGAGTGGCGCCTGCGGCCGAATCTAACTCTCAACCTGGGCCTGCGCTACGAAACCCAGACCAACATCCACGACCGGCGCGATCTGGCGCCCCGCCTGGCATTTGCCTGGGCGCCGGGCGGCGGCGGCCAGAAACGCGCCAAAACCGTGCTGCGCTCTGGCTTCGGCATCTTCTACGACCGCTTCCCTCTGGCCAATACGCTGGCCGCCCGGCGCTTCAACGGGCTGGTGCAGCAGCAGCTCGTGGTCCCCAACCCCGACTTCTTCCCCAACGTGCCCTCACCGGCCACGCTCGCGGGCTTCCAATCCACCCAGGCGATCCAGGAGGTCAGTTCGCGCCTGCGGGCGCCCTATATCTTGCAATCGGCGGTCACTATCGAGCGGCAATTGCCCGCCAACACCACCATCGCGGTGACCTATACCAACTCCCACGGGCTGCACCTCTTACGCTCCGAAGATATCAACGCGCCGCTGCCCGGCACCTACAATCCGGCGGTGCCGAACAGCGGGCTCTTTCCCCTGGGGCATCCGGGACCACTGGACCTGATGGAGTCCTCCGGCATTTACAACCAGAACCAGGCGATTGCCAACGTCAACGCCAAGTTGAACGCCAGGCTCTCTCTATTCGGCTTCTACGTGTATAACCACGCCCGGAGCAATACCGATGGCATCGGCACCTTTCCGGCCAATCCCTACAACTTCACCGGCGAGTACGGGCCGGCGTCCACCGACGTGCACCACCGTTTCACCGTCGGCGGCTCCATCAATTTGCGGTGGGCCGTGCGCATCAGCCCGTTCGTGGTGGCGCAATCCGGAGCGCCGTTCGATATCACCGCCGGCAGCGACCTCTACGGCACCACGCTGTTCAATGGACGGCCGGGCATCGCGGCCGATCCAGCAAAGCCGGGCCTGATCCCGACTGCCTACGGGCTGCTGGACCCCAATCCCACGCCGGCCGAGCGGTTGCTTTCGCGCAACTTCGGACGCGGTCCGGGCCAGTTCAACGTGAACCTGCGGATCGCCAAGACCATCGGCTTCGGCAAGGAGCGCGGCGCTTCCGGCGACCCGCGTCCCGGCAATCCCGCCGGCCAGGGCGCGGCTCTGGCGGCGGCATCCGGCCGCGGCTTGGGCGGGCTGATCGGCAGCCCTTCCACTTCGCACCGCTTCAACCTCAGCATCGGGCTCTCCGTCCGGAACCTGCTCAATCACACCAACCCGGGACCGATTGTCGGCAACATCGCCTCGCCCTACTTCGGGTTTGCCAACCAGATTGCTGGCGGGCAGAACGGCGAAGGATTCTACGAGACGGCCAATAATCGCCGCCTGGAATCGCAGATCAAGTTCACGTTTTAGAACCCTCGCTGCCCGCTTTCCCCCCCAAACTGCGCGAAACCCCCCAACACCCAAGCGCCAAAACCCACAAAACCGCACGCGCGGCGTCGGCGGCACTACGCGTCATCCCTCCCCAAAGGCCTCTGTATCCACCTCATGTGTAGGGAATTCCTCAATGCTTGTCGTTTTTTACCGCTAGCCGCCCGCTTCGCCCTTCCCATAACCGACTTTGGATGATAATCTGCTGTATGAGAACGAGATTTGAAGATCCTTTTACTTATTTTAAGGAGTGATCCATGAGGAAGCATCTGGCTGGTGCTCTGCTGGCCCTAGCCCCTGTAGTGTTGTTCAACATCGCGTCCGCTGACGACCACCGGGCCGCGCGACCCGTGGACTTCGCCGCTACTGCCGAGCTCAACGGCACGACTAACTCCCTCGGAAACATCGGTGTTGTGGTGAAAATCCAAAGCGCCGCCATTGCCAAAGACGGCACGATCACCGCGCGGTTCACGCTTGTGGATTCCGATGGCCTACCCCTCGACCGGTTGGGCGTTACCTCCAAGGGCCCCGTCTCCTTGGGCTTAATCGCGGCCTACATTCCGGCCGGCAAGACCCAATACACGTCCTATACCACCAGCGTGGATGCTGCCAGTGCGCCAGGCAACACCAACCCCTCGCAGACGCAGGCGGCGAACGATTCGGGCGGAACCTTCGCCACCAATGCGGTCGGCGACTACACCTACACCTTCAAGACCAAGGCGCCAACCACCTTCGACGCCACTGCCACCACCTCCATCGGCATCTCCGCCTATCGCAACATGGCCGAGTTCGGCACCTACGACGAATGGAGCGAGAGTTCCAACGACGTCTTCAACTTCGTTCCCAACGGCTCGAATGTGTCGGTGACGCGCTCGGTGGTAGTCACCGCTGCCTGTAACCAGTGCCACGACCCAATGTCCGCCCACGGCGGAGACCGCCTCAAGGTGGAACTGTGCATCATGTGCCACCAGCCGCAAAGCATTAATCCGGATACGCTGAACACCGTGGATATGAAGGTATTCATCCACAAAATCCACATGGGTTCGAGCCTGCCCAGCGTCAAGGCCGGCACCCCCTACCGGGTCTGGCACCGCGGCGCATGGTCCGACTTCTCCGCCGTCGTCTTCCCGCAGGACGTCCGCAATTGCACCACCTGTCATACCAGTGCCGCGACGCAGGCCAGCAACTGGAAAACCAATCCCACTGCCGCCGCCTGCGGCTCCTGCCACGACGACGTGAACTTCGCCACCGGCCAGAACCATTCCACCGCCAACCTGGCGGAGCCCGACGACAGCCAGTGCAAGAACTGCCACACCGCCAACTACACCTCCGATTTCGATGCCTCCGTCCCCGGCGCGCACGTGATTCCTGCCAATTCCACGTCGCTTCCCGGCCTGGTTTCCAAAATAATCCAGGTCGCTGGAGCTACCCCCGGCAACGCCCCCGCGGTCACCTTCAGTTTGACGACTAAGGCCGGCGTGCCCGTCGACATCAGCAAGGTCACCTCCATCCGCGTCGTCCTGGCCGGCCCCAACGTCGACTACAACACCGGCGCCGGAGCCATCCGCGTTTCCGAAACTCCCCCAGCCACCCTGGCGGGTACCGCTGGCGTGTATGTCTATACCATGACCAATAAGATCCCGGCCGCCGCCACGGGTTCCTACACGATTTCCATCGAAGCCAGCAATACCGTCACGCTGCTTCCGGGCACCGTGATTGCCACCTCCGCCGTCGACGCCGCCCTGCCCGTGGAGTTCTACTTCTCGGTCGACAAGAGCCCGGTCGTAGCGCGGCGCCAGGTAGTGTCTACCGCCAAGTGCGCCGCCTGCCACGTGAACCTCGGCTTCGTCCACGGCGGCACTCGCGCCAACACCCAGGAATGCGTCATCTGCCACGATCCTGCCCTGACCGATGGCACTTCGAGTCAGAGCGTGAACTTCGCCTGGCAGATCCACAGCATCCACCGCGGCTCGGCCTTGGTCAACCCCTACACGCTGGGGACCACCAATTACCAGTCGGTCCTGTTCCCCGGCGACCTCCGCGACTGCACGGTCTGCCACTTGACGGGCACGTATCTGCCGGAGAACATCGGCGCCAAAGCCTTGGTCGCCAGTCCGGGCGGCTTCACCAAGACCACGCCTCCCATCTCCGCTGCCTGCCAGGGCTGCCACGACGACGTGGCTACCGCTTCCCACGCCCTAGCCAACACCACAGTCCTGGGCGAGGCCTGCGTCGCGTGCCACAGCGCGGGCGAAGAATTCTCCGTGGACCGCGTCCATCAGAGGATCTTCTAACTCCTGTCCGGTAATTCCCAGGGGCGCACGGTGGCAGCATCGTGCGCCCCATTCCTTTTTCTCCACGCATCGCCGCCCGTCATTGCACGGTGAGTCCCACCACGTTCGAGACCGCTCCATCCGCCACCACATACAGCCGCACGTCGCCCGCGCCCGCCAGACTTTTCGGAATCGAGATGTTCACCTGATCCAGCCCCGCGTAGGCAGCCACCGGCCCGGCATAAAGAACCGGCACACTCAGCCCGCCCACGAAGCATTGAACCACAGTGGCGCCGCGGATTCCCGTGCCATAGAGCTCCACGTACAGCGTGTCGCCCGCTCCGCCCAGGCTCAGCGGCGTCCCCAGGCAGCTCCGCGCCGCCGGCGGATGGCAGGCGAACACGCTCTGGTTCACCCGCTGATTGGATGCCGTAATCAGAAAGGCATCGGCCGCCGCCACCCCCGCTCCATCCTGATTCGCGCTGAACAACCCCGGCGCCACCGCTGCGATGGTCATCGATCCCGTGAGCGCCGCCGTCGCGCCGTGCAGCACCGTGACCGTCGCCCGGCCCGCGGCAAGGCCCGCTGGAACCAGCAGGTTCGCCTGCCCCGAAGACACCGCGAACAGCGGCGCCAGTTGGCTGTTGCCCGCGCTGTCCGTGATTTGCACCGAAGTCCCGCCTAAAACCGTGGGCAGCGGCAGCAATGCGCCGGCCGCTTGCGATGCTATTCCCCCTCCGAACAGCGACACAATCTCCTCTGGCGCCACCACCCCCGATGCATAGCTCGCGCTGCTCACCGCCGTCGCCACAGCCGGGTTGTCCAGATCCACCCGCACCACGCTGTAAGCGGGCACCGTGACCGGGTTTGCCGCCGTCGAGCTCGCCACCGCAACGACACTCGGGTTTGCCGCCGTGTTGACCGCCGACGGATCGTTGCCCGCGATGAACTGGAGCGGCAGCGCGCCCGAAACCACCGTTCCATTCAGACGAATCGTGACCTGCTGCGCCGCCGCGCCCTTGTTCGTGATCGCCACGCTGTGCTGTCCCGTGGTGCTGGTATACGCCTGCGCGTAGAGCGCGGGCATCTGGCCCACACCGGTAGCGGGCACGGTGGCGCCGCCATTCACGGTTGTCGAAACCACCTGCGTCGCGTTGCGCAGCACGCCGTTCAGCACCGCCAGCCCCTGCGGCTGCGCCACCGTGTAGAAGCCGAAGTCCAGCATCAGCGTGTCGATCGTGGTCCCCTGGTTATACGCGTTCGCCGCGTCGTTGTAGTGGCTGTTGGCCGCGTTGACACCCCGCGTGCCGGTCAGCGCGTGCATTCCCACGTACAGCATGGAGGGCACCGTGGACATCCGCATCACGTACTCCGCCGCGTAAATGGCGCCATAGAGCGTGCCATCGGTCACCGAAGTGCCTGCGCCCTGCCCGTCGTTGGAGGGTAGAAATTCCGAGATGAGGAACTTCATCCCCGGCGGATTCAGCGGCGCCAGATAGCCGGTCACATATGCCGATGTCTTCGTCGCCAGCACGGCGTTCTCGTCCGCCATCCACTGGCTGAAGGCGCCGCTGCTCTGCGCCGGGTAGTGGTGATACGTCACCGCGTCCCAGTATTTGTCCGCGTAGCCCGCGATCGATTGGTCCCACGCGGGGTTGGGTGTGGTGTCGCCCGCGTCGATAAAGTAGATCGCCACCGTGGCGCTCGGGTCCGCCGCTTTGATAGCATCGTGGTAGGGCTTCATCTTGGTCAAGTAGTCTGCGCCGGTCGCAAAAAACGTCTTGTACAAATAGGGCTCGTTGGCCAGTTCCCACACCGCCACCGGGATATGATTGGCCTTGGCAAACGCAGCCATCTGGCCGGCCGATTGGGGCGTGTCCGTGTACGCGTTGACGCTGACGATCAGCTTCGCGCCCCAAAAATCCGCCCGCGTGGCCCCGTCGATAAAACTGCCGCCTCCCTTGCCGTTCACCCAGGGGATCGACTCGCTCAGAAGCGTGGCGATATTGGCGCCCTGAAACTGCGCCACCCAGGACGGAACCATCAGGCCCGTTTGCCATCTGAATGCCTGGCTGAATAGGCCGCTCGGGTACCTCACCCAACCCGGTGAGAGCAGCGCCGCCACATTGTTCAACCGGTAATCGTAGAACTCCGCCGGAAAAACAACCTCGTCGTTGAACCCGCTGAAATTGGCGTTCAGCGGCGTCGCCCGCGTGGTATCGATGTCGATGGTGGCGTTGACTTGCGCCAGCGCGCACACACCGGCCCCGGTCAGTGCCAGCGCCAGCCGTACGGGAAGCATCTTCATACGGACAAACGAACCCCCCGCTTGCACTGAAGTTGCGGAATTGGTGGGGCAGGCGCTTTCTAGGGACTTGCAAAAAAAACGTTCGGAGAGCGTGGACGGCCCCGCTGGGCGTTCTGGGCGCGGGTTCCTGCCCCGAATCCGTCACTTAATCTATGCAGACAGGCTGGCTACACGCTTCTTGC